>Ga0123339_10000734_pt1 | contig 24051 bp, 24 predicted proteins | sample lystaG_FD_89956 | JGI IMG/M metagenome (GOLD analysis project Ga0123339, IMG submission 89956) | Glacier valley bacterial and archeal communities from Borup Fiord, Nunavut, Canada, to study Microbial Dark Matter (Phase II) -... | ecosystem: Environmental > Aquatic > Freshwater > Ice > Glacier ...
AGCAGGTCATCGGCACGCTGGTTTATCTCGCTGATGCGCTGCTCGAGGGCAGTTTCAGTGTTGCACTCGAGGCGGTAGGCTTCTTCTTGCTCAAAACGGTCTGCGTAAACTTCGATGTCGTACACTGGGTTCACTTCCTTCTAGGGGGGATTTCAGAGAGTGGGCGCTTGTTCTTTGCCGGATTCAGCGCCTTCTCTTTGATGCCTTATACTACCATATATTTAATAGTAATGTCAAATAAATAGATGTGTGGTACTCTACAGCTATGAAAGTACAAGCAAGGGTCAAACAGTATTTGGATAGCCACAACGTCAGCGCCTACCGCCTCGCTCAAGAAACAGCGGGAACCCTTGCCCCAAACACGGTTTACGCGCTTGCCCGCCCTACGGTGAAGCGCGTAGACCTCGAGACGCTGGGTGAGGTCATGACCGCGCTCGAGCGAATCACGGGGCAGCCTGTAGCGCTCACAGACGTGCTCGAGCTAGTCGCTGACCCTATCCCCTCGAGTGCCCAGCAAGACCCGCTCGAGCTAACTGGGGCGGCTGAGCTTCAAGCCACACTCGAGGCCCTGGAAACGGATACCCCACCGGCTGAGCTGAACGGGTGGCTCGAGCGCTTTGAGCAGACTAAGCAGCTTGAGCAGGCCAGGGCGTGAGGCGCTCACCCGTTTACAAGCGCGGTGATGTGGTGATGGTCAACCTCGAGCCGGTGATAGGCAGTGAGCAGGGACGTACCCGGCCTGCTGTAGTAATGTCGAACCTCGAGACCATGCGGAAGTCTGGGGCGGTTCCCCTGTACGTCATCATTCCCTTCACCACGGCGGGCAAGCTGGGCGGAATACTCGCGCCACAAGTGACAGAGCGGCCTGGTGGGTTGCCTGCGGACTCTACCGCTCTAACCATGCACATTCGCTCCATAGACCCGGCTCGAGTGGTGCGGACGGTGGGCAAACTGAACGCGGCAGAGCTGGCCCCGCTCGAGCGTGGGGTGTTAGCCCTCATCGGTCTCGAGCGAGAGGGGAAATAATGGGAACGCGAAAGCACGGCAACGGACTGGGCAGCACTTGGCAGGAAAAGGGTAAAAAGTGGCGTTGGGAAGTTGTTCTAGGCTATAAGCAGGTGGGTTTGAACCCGGATGGCACGCCCCACATGAAGCGCCTGACCAAAGGCGGGCGCTGTTCCAGCAAGCTCGAGGCGGGGAAGCTTCTCGCCCAGGCGGTCAGTGACCACAGCCGGGGGACGCTTGCAGAGCCGGACAAGGTGACGGTGGGCGAGTGGGTACAGCGCTGGCTCGAGCAACACACGCCCCGCTGGGCCGCCACCACACGGGCAGGCCACGAGACGGGCATACAGCGCTACATCCTTCCCGAACTGGGACATATCCGCTTGCAGGCACTGAAAAATACCCATCTCAAGAGCTTTTATGCAGGCATGGCCAAGAAGGTAGGCCCTGCCACCCAGCGGCGCGTTCACAGCATCCTGCACAGCGCCCTGAACGAAGCAGAGCGAGACGACCTCATCACCCGGAACCCAGCGCGGGTGGTCAAACCCGCCCAGGCTCGAACGGTCAAGGTGAACATCAAAGAGGTGTGGACCGGGGAAGAGCTGACCCGCTTTCTGATGGTGGTCCGTCCTACCCGCTGGGGTGCGCTGCTCGAGTTCATCCTGGCCACCGGGGTAAGGCGCGGTGAAGCGTGTGGCTTAAGGTGGGAAAACGTGAACCTCGAGAAATCGCGGGCCTACATCGTAGAAAGCCTTGTGCGGGTGGGGGGCAAGGTCGAGGTGAGCACACCCAAGACGCAAAAGAGTGTACGGGCGCTGATTCTGGCCCCTCAGTTGGTGACGCTGCTCGAGGGCCACCGGATAGAGCAAGAAGCAAACAAGCGTACCGCCCAGGCCCAGCGCCTGCCCTGGAAAGAAACTGGGTATGTCTTTGCCAACACTCAGGGCGGGCCACTGCGCCCGGACAACATCAAACGCTACAAAGACCGTTTCTGTGAAGAAGCCGGGGTGAAGCGTATCCGCATCCATGACATGCGCCACACCTACGCAAGCCTGATGCTGCGGAAGCGCGTCCCGCTCGAGGTGGTGAGCGAGATGCTGGGCCACTCTCGCCCCTCGTTTACCGCCGACGTGTACCGCTCAATTTATGACGATGAACGCGAAACCTACGCTCTGGACATCAACACCCTGACCGGGCAGACGGTGACGGGCAAAGCCTGACCCGCTCGAGCAAAGCTGAGGTGTGGCGGAATAGAAGCGGAGTACGCTGTGTGAAGTGATGTGACTTCTTGTTAGCTCGAGGGGTCGGGGTGCATGAAAAGCAGCGATGATGACGGGGTTTAGAGTTAAACCTTGTGAAGCGGTGTCAGGGCGTGTTAAGCGCCGTGGGGCGATTCGCAATGAGGAGGCCAGGGGTTCGAGTCCCCTCAGCTCCACCACAAGAAAACCCCCGCACTCAAGGGGGTTTTTGCTTTCTCCAGGAAGCGGTCCAACTACCCAGAGGTTCCTCATTTGAGCAGCAGGGAGTGCTCAGGTCGAGAAGCTCGAGCGCGTCTTCAGAGGTTAGCTCGAGCCTACTGTCGAACCCGTATTTGATTCTCGAGTTTGGGGGAAGCTGCTTCTTTCATCGCCTCGAGCACGTTTGCCATGTGCTGCTCGAGTTCCACACCCAGTTCCTCGGCACCCTGAATCACCTCGTCGCGGTTGACGCCAGCGGCGAAAGCTTTGTTTTTGAACTTCTTTTTCAGGCTGTCCAGCTCGAGACCCGCGATATCCTTTTCAGGGCGCACCAGCACGGCAGCCTGCACCAGTCCGGTGAGTTCATCCACCGCAAACAAAGTTTTGGCCAGCAAACTTTCTCGAGCCACCCCGCTGTAGCTGGCGTGACCCAAAATCGCCTCGAGCACGACTTCGGGCACGTCGGTGTTCTGGCGCAGATAGTTCACGCCCCAAAAGGGGTGTCCGGTCTGGGCGGCGACGTCGTAAGTGGGGTGGGCCTGATAGTCGAAGTCGTGCAGCAAGCCTGCCAGCGCGTAGGGCAACTCGTCTTCACCCCAGTGACGGGCGTACCAGCGTGCGGCAGTTTCCACGTTGAGCATGTGGCGCTGGAGGGAGGGGTCGGAGGTGTGCTCGAGCATCAGCGAGAGGGCTTCTTCGCGGGTCATGGGAACAGGGTACAAGGTTTGGGAGAAAGGAGGGGGTTGGAAGAGATGTGAGCGCTGCCCTTAGAGTCCAGTGGAAGGGCGGCGGCTCGAGATAAGGTGGCGCTGGGCGTAAACTATTTGCAAAACTTTACCCTGACGCTCGAGGGCGGCACGCGGCGCTGCAAACCCGAGGAAATCTGACCATCACACACTCGAGCCGGCTGCTAGACTCAGCCTATGAACCTGATTTTGCTCAAAGCGCTGCTCGAGGCTGCCGGACCCAGCGGTTCCGAGGAGCGAGCCTCAGCGGTGTTTCTCGAGGAAGCCCGCTCCTTTGCGGACCGCAGCTATACAGATGACTTCGGCAACGTCTACGCCGAAATCGGCCCCGCCGAGGGCAAACCCCGCGTGCTCGAGGCTCACATCGACGAGATTGGCGTGATGGTCTCGCATGTGGATGACGAGGGCAACGCCTACTTCAACGAAATCGGCGGTATGGACAAAGCTGTCCTGGTGGGCGCTCGAGTGCGCTTGCTGGCTCCTGAGGGCGACCTCATCGGCGTGGTGGGCCGCAAACCCATCCACTTGATGAGCAGCGAGGAGAGAGCGGCGGGCATCAAGCTCGAGGACCTGAGCCTGGATTTGGCGCTCGAGCCAGACGATGTGAAACGCCGGGTTCCCAGTGGCACGGTGGGCGTGCTCGAGGCTACGGTGCTGTTCATCGGGCAGCGGGTGGTTTCAAAGGCGCTGGACAACCGAATCGGGATTTACGCCGGTCTCGAGGCGCTGAGGCAGCTCAAAGAGCGCGGCTGCACCGAGCGAATCGTGCTGCTGGGCGGTGTGCAGGAGGAGGTGGGCCATCACGGGGCCAGGGTGGCCGCTTACGGTCTCGAGCCGCGTGAAGCGCTGGTGGTGGACGTGACCTTCGAGACCTCGCAGAGCGGCGTGGACGTGAAAAGGCTGGGCGCGTCGCCGTTCGGCAGCGGGGTCAACCTGTGCGTGATACCTATTTTGCACTCTGGCTTGCGTAAAAAGCTCGAGCGGACCGCCAGGGCGCACGACATCCCGTTTACCGTGACAGGCGGCTCGAGCCTGAGCAAGTCGCACACCGACGCCGACGATTTCACCCTGTCCCGGCGCGGCGTGCCCACGGCGCTGCTCTCGATTCCGTGCCGCTCGATGCACTCGCCGGGGGAGCAGGTGGATATGCGCGATGTTGACGCGTGCGTTCGCTTGATGGTGGAATACGTGATGGAAGGTCAGGGGTGAGCCTTGAGGCGTACTCGAGCAGTTCACGGGAGCCTGACTCGAGAGGTTCAAGATGGAAAAATGAATTCAGGAGATGATTGATGCCAGATTTGAAATCCGTAGGATATGCACCGAAAGTGGTTCCGTCCGAAAAATCGTGTGTGGAAGGTTGAATTCATGGCACTTGAGGCCCTGATTTTTGATTTCGACGGCACTTTGCTGGACACCGAAACTCCCGAATATGCACACTTTCTCGAGCTGTACCGCGAACACGGCCTGACCCTAAAGCTCGAGGACTGGCAAGGTGCGGTGGGGACCTGGAACGCCTTCGACGCCTGGGAACCCTTCCGGCACCTGGGTGAATCCGAACTCGAGCGCTTACAGGCGCGCCACCAAAGCGCTCTGATGGCTCACTTGACCGACCTCGACTTGCGCCCCGGCGTAAAGACGGTGCTCGAGCAGGCCAAAGCGAAGGGTCTTAAATTAGCCATTGCTTCCTCGAGCAGTCAGGAATGGGTTGTAGGCTTCCTGACGCGCCACGGACTGATGAACACTTTTGACGCGCTGGCGACCCGCTGGGAGGTGGAAAAGGTCAAGCCCGACCCAGCGCTCTACTTACTGGCCCTCGAGAAGCTGAGCCTACGGCCCGAAAACGCACTGGCACTCGAGGACTCGCTCAACGGCTATGGCGCGGCTGTGGGTGCGGGCTTGCTGTGCGTGGTCACGCCCCACGCGGTCACGGCCTCGCTGCCGTTTCCGGCCTCCGCGCCCCGGCTCGAGACGCTTGAGGGAGGTTTGAGCGTGCTCGAGGGGATTTATACGGAGTTCTACTCGAGGGGGTAGGGGTCAGTTTGCGGTTTTTAGTTATCCGTCAAAGCACTGAGCGGTCTGCATCCAAAAACGCGGACCGCTCTCAACCTGTAACCCGCAACCTGTTTTTCTACTTTTTACGCCCAAACAGCCCGCCAAACAGCCCTTTTTTCTCTGGCGCTTTGGGTAAATTGAGCGGAGGGGCCGCCGGAGTTTTGGGTTCCAGCACGGTGCTGGGTCCGTGCCGACCTATGGCCGGACCCCCTTGCACCGATTCGCGCTCTTTGGCCTCGCTGCTCACCCGTTCCATGTGCTCGAGCTGGGTGTCACTCATGTTGGGCAGCGAAGGCGTTTCGTCTTCCCAGTCGAGCAGTTCGGGTGGAGGCACGTAGAGTTCTTGACCGCCCAAACGGGTCAGGGAACGCAGCAAGCTGGTGTACAGGTCGGTGGCGCTGGGCCGCTCGTCGGGGTTTTTAGCCATCGCCTTCTCGAGGTCGCGCACCGTGGCTTTGGGCAGCTCGGGGACCCGCATGGCCAGCGACTTGGGAAAGGAGGTCAGGTGGGCAATCATCAGCGCTTCGTAGCTCTCGCCTTCAAAGGGCCGAACTCCGGTTAAAAGCTCGTAAATCAGCACCCCCAGGCTGTACACGTCGCTGGCTGCGCTCGAGCCTTCGCCCCGGTAAATCTCGGGGGCCATGTAAAAAGGGCTGCCCGCTGAGGCCCCGCCACTGCCGAGTCGCACCGCCACACCGAAATCGGCCAGATAGACGTTGCCCGCCTTGAGAAAGATGTTGGCCGCCTTGATATCTTGGTGAATGATGCTCTGGGTGTGGACGTAAGCCACCGCCGAGGCCATCTGGGTGGCGTAGCGCAGCGCGGTAATGAGTTCGAGGCGGCCCGCCGCCAGTACATGGTCCAGGCTGCTCTCCGAAAAATACTCCAGACATAAATGCGCGTCGGGACCCGCCGGAATGCCGCTGTAACTCTTGACGATGTTGGGGTGCTCGAGCCGCAGGGACATGGTGACTTCCGAGGCGAAGCGGCTTGATTTTTCCACATCACCGCGCACGTCGTCGCGGGGCAGCTTGAGCGCCACTTCACGCTTTTGCTCGTCCAGCGCCAAGTAAACCATCGCGGTTTTCCCTGTGCCTATCAAGTAATCCAGCTTAAACCCCAGCATCGTCAAACACCGCCTTTAGCATATGAGAAGTGTACTCCAAACCAAAAAAAGCTGCGAAAGATTTATTCACAAGGGCACTCGAGGAACCGTATAAAAAGTCAATCCACTCGAGACCCCACGCGGAAACTCGCGCATCACCCGCTCGAGGGCCTTTTTTGAGGTGACGTCCACCATCTTGGTGAAGGCGAAACCGCCCCATTTGTCGCCTCCAGGCAGCTCCACGAAGATTTCCACATGAAGGTCGTAGAGCAGCTCCGTCTCGAGCGCCCGCCCCACCCCAACCACTTTGGCCCAGGTTTTAGCGCTCAGCTCGAGCGGGTGCAGATTCGCCCCCTCGAGAGTTGGCTCGAGCGTGCTCCTGAACGGGATGGGCAAGTCGCCCAGCAACGGCACCGAGACCAGCAGCTCGGCTTCCACCGTGTAGGGTGGGGTCTGACCCCTGAGTTCGAGGCCGCGCATAAAACTGACCCCTTTGAGTGAGGCCAGCGGGTCACGCAGGTACGCTTGAGCCGTCTCGAGCGGGGCGCTGTGGGGAATGCGAAAGTTTTGTTTGAATTCGAGTTTCATAGGATATGAATAAAGTCAAACACTGAGTTTTACACTCGGCAGACCTATTTGGATGAGTGCTCGAGCGATGGCTCCAATTCTATTCCATCCACTGTACGCGAACGTGTTGAGAAGAAAGGGCTTCCTGCAACTCCTCGTCGCTGACCGCCCGTAGGCGGCCCCTTGCGGCGAAGCTAGGGGTGCTCGAGGCAAAGCCTACCCGCACCACCACCTCGTCGGTTTCCTCGTCGCGACCCATCTTCCACACCAGATGCGAGGCCAGTTGCTCGAGCTGGTTTTCAAGCTGAATCTCGAGTTGAATCTCGGGGGGTTGCTCGAGGTCGGTCTCGAGCGGGTTGTCGAGGTCGGTCATAGGGGTAGTTTACAGCTTGGGGCTGAGAATATAGACGGCAGACATCAGATTTCAGACGACAGAAAAAGCTACGGCTTCAACTCTGTTATCTGAGGTCTGACAAGCGCTAATCCACCGCCTGAAGCAGAGCAAATTTCAAATAGCGCGTTTCGGGCACGCCCAGCAGCTCGGGGTGGTCTGGGGCCTGGGTGCCGCGCTCGAGAATTCGCAACCTGCGCCCTGCGTCGCGGGCCGCGTCCTCGAGCATGGCGTAGAAATCGGGTTCGCTCACATGAAACGAGCAACTGCTCGAGGCCAAAGTGCCGCCGGGAGCCAGCATCTTTATGCAGCGCAGATTGAGTTCCTTGTAGGCGCGGTAGGCGCTGGGCAAATCTTTTCGCAGCTTCGCCAGCGCGGGCGGGTCCAGGCTGATGGTGTCGAACTGCCGACGCTCCGACTCGAGCGCCCTGAGATAATCAAAAGCGTTGGCCTCGACGTAGCGCACATGGTCAAACCCGTTGAGTTCCATGATTTGCTGCGCCCGCTCGAGCGCCGGAACCGAGGAGTCGATGCACTCGAGGAGGTTCACCTTGCCCGCCAGGTGCAGCCCGAAGGCACCGTGGTACGAAAATACGTCGAGTGCGTCCCCCTTTGCGTGCTTTCCCAGGGTCTGACGGTTGAGCCGCTGGTCCAGAAAAGCTCCGGTTTTCTGGCCGAGGTAGGGGTTGACCAGATACCTGAGATTGGCCTCGCGTACCTTGAGTTCCTCGTCCACCCCGCCGTAGAGGGGTTTAACGAAGGTGTCCAGGCCCTCGAGCGCACGGCTGCGGTTCTCGAAGCGGGCCAGAATGCCGCTGGGGCGCAGCTTGGAAACCAGCAGCGCCACAAAATCGGGAATGAACGGCTCGAGTGCGGCGCTGCCCGACTGAATCACCAGCGTGTCCCCATAACGGTCCACGATGAGTCCGGGCAGGCCATCGGCCTCACCGTGAACCAGGCGGTAGCCCTGGTCCTGAATGTTCAGGGCCGCGCGCAGGTCCAGAGAACGCTCGAGCAGACCCAGCAAAAATTCGCGCCCCACCTCAGCGTCCCCATAGCTCAGCATCCGCACGCTGATTTCGCTTCGGGGATTCACGGCGGCCCAACCGTACACCCGCCCACGTCGGTCCTGCACCGGATACAGGCCAGGGTGCGACGGCAAACTCTCGAGGTCACTTTTATAAATCCAGGGATGGCGGCTTTGCAGGCGCTCGAGGCCGCGCTGGGACAGGATGACCTGAAGTGAGGGAGCGGTCATGGGGACAGTGTAGCAGTCTGTCCAGAAAGCTCGAGCGCGTGTGAAACCACACCTCACTATCGAAACGAAAATTTCTGATGAGATACAATTGACTTGTATGAAACTTCGTTAAATTTAAGCGCCGCTTCGGTTACACTCTGGGCATGGCTCGGGTAGTGGCAATAGATGATGACGCTTCGATTCTGCGATTGGTTCAACTGGTGCTCGAGCGCGAGGGTTACGCCGTCAAACCGTTTCTCAGTCCACTCGAGGCGCTCGAGCACCTCAAAGTCGAGGTTCCCGACGTCATCGTGTGCGACATGCGGATGCCCGGTCTCAGTGGCCTCGAGCTGCTCACCGAGATTCGCAAAACGCCCAGTCTGGCCCGAGTTCCGTTTCTGTTTCTCTCGAGCTACGCCGAAAAAGCCGATATCCGCGCTGGCATGATGTTTGGGGCCGACGATTATTTGGGCAAACCGTTCAGCCCCAAAGAGCTGGTTGCGGCTATTAAAGTGCGGCTCGAGCGGCACAAGGAACTGCGTGGACCTGTAGCTACCGAGCCTACGGCGATCAAACAGGGCCTTCAGGTGCGGGCGATGGGCGCGCCGCAGGTGGTGTGGCAGGGCAGCCCGGTGGTGTGGACCTCGCGCAAGGCGACAGAGCTGTTTTTCTACCTGCTCGAGAAAGGCGCGGCCAGCAGTTGGGAGGTGGCCGAGGCGCTGTGGCCCGACAAGGACGAGGAGCGGGCCTCGAGCTTGTTTCACACCACGCTGCACCGATTGCGTAAATCGCTGTTCAGTGAGGTCGTGGATTCGGCCAATCGCCGTTACAGCCTGCAATACAGCCTGGACGTGCAGTACGACGTGCGCGAATTTCGCACCCGCTCGAGCACGGCGCTTCAGAGCCGCGATTTGAATGCCCTTGAGCAGAACATTCGGGTGTTCGGCCCCTTCCTCAGCGATTACGATTCGGATTGGTGCAGCGAACTGTCGAGCGCGCTGTGCCACATTCAGGTCAATCAACTCGAGTGCGCCGCAGGTTTGATGCAAGCTCAGGGTCGCCTGCGCGAGTCGCAAAACCTGCTCGAGAAGGCCGTGCAGCTCGACCCGCTGGCCGACCCGTTGTGGCGAATGCTCGAGGGGGTTTTGACCCAGTTGGGCGACCCTCGAGCGCAAGCGGCAGCGCGGCGGCAACCGTGGTGGGTGAGTTAGAAATTGGAAGTTGTACGGTTGTGGCGCACATGAAGCGCTCGAGCATTTTTAGATGAGTTCGAGAAGAACAATAAATGGTGAAACCCCGCTCTACACGGGGTTTCTTTTGGCGGACGCTAGAGGACTCGAACCTATGACCCTCGGTTTTGGAGACCGATGCTCTACCGACTGAGCTAAGCGTCCACGCTTTGAGCGCCTGAATCTAGGCGCATGCAGAATAGCATATGCTCGAGGGCAATTCAAGGAGCAAGCCAAAACGCTCACCCCTCGAACACATCAGAAGCAAATTACTTGAGCTGTGCCAACGCGTCTTTAGCGTCTTTAGAGTTGGGGTCGAGCCTCAGCGCTTCGCCAAACTGTTTTTGCGCCTCGGTGCGGTCCCCATTGGCCGCTAACGCTTTGCCGTAGTACACGCGGTATTCAGCTTGAGTCGGCTCGAGCGCCACCGCTTTGGCCAGGTTGGCTTTGGCGTTCTTGGCGTCGTTCTTATCCAGGTAGATACGCCCCAGATACGCGTAAAACTCCGGGTAACGCAAGGAATCGCCCTGGAGTGCGCCCTCGAGACTCTTCTTGGCCGCGTCCACATCGCGCCCATCCTTGACCACATACTTGGCGATGCCGTACTGACCCAGCACGTAAGCGTTTTTAGGGCTGAGCCTCATGGCGCGGCTGAGTTCGGTCAAACCCTCTTTGCCCTTGCCACTTTGCACCAGCAATTTGCCTAGAAACGCCCGGTTCACCGCGTCGCGGGGATTGAGCGCCACCGCCCTAGCCAGGGTGGTTAGCGCCTCGTCAGTCTTGCCGCTTTGATACAGCAAGCTGGCTTGATTGGAGAGCACCACATCGTCGTCGGGAGACAGTCGAGCGGCTTGCGCGGCGGCCTCGAGCGCTTTGGGCAAATCCTTTTTACCGGCGTAAATCAGCGCCCGCTGGTTGTAGATGGCCGACAGGGCCACATCGCTGGGCTTGAGCGCCTCAGCGTCCTTGAGCACCCGCAGGGCGTCGTCCAAGTTGGTCTTGACCGTATCGGGGTCGTCGCTCGAGCTGAACTGGTCCTTGTAAGCCTGTGACAGCGCGATGTAGGCGCTGGTGTTGCGGCTGTCGGTTTGAATCAGTTTTTTGAAGCTCTCGATGGAGGCCGAGTACAGGCGCAGGCGCAACTGGGTGCGCCCCAGACCTAACAAGCTGTCGTTGCTCTTGGGGTCCAAATCCAGGGCCTTGCGAAAGGCGTAGTAGGCCGAGTCGTACTGACCCACGTAGTAATAGTATTTACCCAGCGTCAGGTATTGCTTGGAGGTGGGCGGCTTGGCAGGCGCAGTCGTGGCTGGGGCTGCGGGCGCAGCAGGGATTTGGGCCAGAGCAGGGCTGCTCAGCAGGGATGCCGAAACCAGGGCGAGCAGGCCGAGCGTGTAAAGTTGCTTCACTAGAATATCCTCCGCAATCAAAGACACCGCCGGGGACATTCGACTCGAGCTTGAGAGTCGGATTTGAACCTCACTCGAGTCACCAGACTGATGCCGGCAGAACCGTCCAATAATACGGTTTTTCAGGCTGACTTGGGGTGAAGCAGGTGTGAGAAGGAGTTAGGAACGCCCTCGAGAGCGTTGGTTTGGGCGGCAGCAAAGGATGAGCCAGTAAAGTGTACCCATGCAGCGCATAGGCATTACGGGCAGCATTGGCAGCGGCAAAAGCACCGTCTCGAGCCTGCTCAGAGCGAGGGGCTTCACCGTGCTCGACGCCGACGAGGTGGCCCGTGAGGTCTCTAGCAGGGCGGACACGCTGCTCGAGGTGGCCCAGGCGTTCGGACCCGAATTCGTGACCGAGGGCGGCCTCAACCGTCCGTTGCTGGCCGAGCGGGTGTTCGGGGATAAAGACCAGCTCGAGCGCCTGAACAGCATCATTCACCCTAAAGTACGGGCGCGGATGGCCCAGCTCGAGCGGGAAGCGGAAGGCCGCGCGGTGTTTCAGGACATTCCCCTGCTGTTTGAAAGCGCCCTCGAGCACGGCTTTGACGCTACCGTGATGGTGGACGCTCCGGCGGAGTTGCGGCTCGAGCGGGTGATGAAGCGCAGCCAGCTCACCCCGGAACAGTTCTGGGCGCGCGAACACGCCCAGATGCCGCCCGAGGAAAAACGCACTCGAGCGGACTGGATTATCGAAAACAGCGGAACCCTGGACCAGCTCGAGCGGGAAGTGGCGTGGGTGCTCGAGGGGATGGGGTTGAATTAGAGTTCAGACATCATATTTCAGACGTCAGACAGAGCAGACGAGTCGTGACCCGTACACAGAAACTCAAAATCCTCAAGCTCATAACTCACCACCCAATCACGCCTTCTCGAGCGACTCACTCACCACATTCCCCTTCTCCCGGCCCTCGAGCGCGGCCTGAACGAAGGCTTTGAACGGGGGGCTGGGCCGCATCGGGCGGCTCTTGAACTCCGGGTGAGCTTGCAAACCCACATAAAAAGGATGATTCTCGAGTTCGATGGCTTCGACCAGCCCCGCGCCGCGCCCCTGCACCCCTGGTGTCACCGCGCTGACGGTCAAACCGTGCGCCACCAGCGTCTGCACGTAGGCTGGATTGACCTCGTAGCGGTGACGGTGACGCTCGAGCACCGTACCGCCCTGCGGAAGGCCGTAGATGTCCGCCAGTCGGCTTCCGGCCTTTAAGTCCATCGGCCAGTCGCCTAATCGCATGGTGCCGCCCATGCCCGAGACCTCGAGCTGCTCGGGCATCAGGTCAATCACTTTATGCGGGCTGTAGGCGTCGAAGTCGCTCGACTTGGCTCCCTCGAGACCGCTCAGGCGGGCGTACTCGATCGTGGCAATCTGCATTCCCAGACAGATGCCGAAGTACGGAACCCGGTGTTCACGGGCGTAGCGCGCGGCCCGAATCTTGCCCTCAATGCCCCGGTGTCCGAAACCTGGACCCACCAGAATGCCGTCCAGGTGCTCGAGTAAACCCGTCACCGCACCTTCTTCCTCGAGCGCCTCGGCACTGACCCACTCGATGTTCACTCGGGCGTCGAGCGCGATTCCGGCGTGTTTGAGCGCCTCGAGAATGCTCAGGTACGCGTCGGCCATCTGCACATATTTGCCCACAAACCCTACCGTGACTTCGCTCGAGGGTGAACGCAATTTGTTCACCGCGTTCTGCCAGAACCACAGATTGGGTTGAATCTTCTCGAGCTTGAGCCGTTTTTCCAGCGCCTTGCCAAGTCCCTGGTCCTCGAGCGCCAGCGGCACTTCGTACAGATACTCCACATCGAAGCTCGAGAACACGCTGTCCGGGTCCAGGGTCGAGAACAACGCGATTTTGCGGCGCAGTTCTTCACTCAAGGGGGTGCTCGAGCGCACCGCCACGTAGTCCGGCGAAATGCCCACGTTCCGCAGCGCCGCCACCGAGTGCTGGGTGGGCTTGCTCTTGATTTCGCCGCCCACCACGGTGGGGGCCAGGGTCAGGTGAACGTAAACCGTGTTCTCGTAACCCTCGTCGAAGCGCATGGTGCGGATGGCCTCGAGAAAAGGCAGGCTCTCGATGTCGCCCACAGTGCCACCCACCTCGATGATGCAAATGTCGGCATGCGCTCGAGCGGCACTTTCACGAATGCGGCGCTTAATTTCGTCGGTGATGTGCGGAATCACCTGCACCGTCTGCGACAGGTACTCGCCCGCCCGCTCCTTGCGGATGACCTCCTGATACACCTGTCCGGTGGTAATCTGGCTGCCGTCGGGCACGTCCATATCCAGAAAGCGCTCGTAGTTGCCGATATCCAGGTCGGTCTCGCTGCCGCTGGCGGTCACGAACACCTCGCCGTGCTCGTAAGGTCGCATGGTCCCCGCGTCTATGTTGATGTAGGGGTCAATCTTGACCGCCGTAACCGCGTGGCCTCGAGCGCGCAAAATCGCGCCCAGCGAACTGGTGAGAATACCCTTGCCCAGACTGCTGACCACTCCGCCGGTGACGAAGATATATTTCATAGACACGCTCCTGCTCGAGCCTGCGGGGGTTTTGGAGTGCTCGAGAGGTGCTCGAGCGTATGACCCAAAAGAAAAACCCGGAGGCTCGAGGCTTCCGGGGTTTGAGTATAGCAAAACCAGTCACTGGTTGATGTTATAGGCGCTGTTCGAGGCCAAGTTGCGCGGCGTGATGGGGAAACTCAGGGTAGGAACAACCGCTACTGCCCCACCTCTGTCTGTATATTTTCCGGTCAACTCGAGCACCCCTTGCGTAACAGATGCTACCAATGACGTAGTGTCAGCAGGTGCAACCGTAGAGCGACAAGCTACAGAGGACGCTTGACTGGGTTCAATCGAACTGTCACCAATGTTATTGAGGGTTTTAATATCGTTATTTGCACTATCTACGTATTTTGCTGTTTTATCTCCCGTGAGAGGGTTGCCGGAGCTATCCATATATACGCCGTTAGAGTCACGACAGCCCGAAGCTTTAAAGATAAATCCTGTCGCAGTTGTTGCCGTCGAATCTATGTAGTCTACTACTAAATTTGCTTGACCACCAACTAAATTGCTCTTTGCAGAGTCGATAATAATATTAGGTGTGGTTACTCCACTGCCGGGTTTGACTATATCTGTTGCGTCCTCAATAGGGTAACCTAATCGATTAAACAGCAGCACTTTCCGGTATTCAAAAATCATGCGAGCAGTAGAATTTTTGGCATCTGAAGGGCCATAGGTAATTACTCTTGAAGGGTCAGTGACCATACTTCTTACTAAAGGGTAGTAAGCTACGAAAGTCATACAATAAGTAGGATTGACAATTATCGTACCATTAGAATTACTACAGCTATTAGCAGCCGTATCTCGCACGTCAGGGGCTTGAATGAACGCAATGATAGGGTCGGCTTCATCGCCAACCACCCAAGTAGTGTCGCCTCCAGAATCTTGCACCGACCAAGTATCCGATGCGTTCAGCTTTATCTGACTGCCTGGTGGATAAATGTATAGTGCGCGTGTGATTTGGTCCGCCATCATCTGACCCGCTGTACGCAGCTCATCGTTCATTTCTGAACGCGAGGTCACATTTCGAGTATATCGGCTGCTTTGATTGAGTGCGGCGGCCATCATGCCCAGAAAGATGCCCATCAAGGCCATCACGACCAGAAGCTCAACCAGGGTAAATCCTTGAGGTCTATGTTTCATAGGGTTCACGCGGTGGGTTTGAGAACCAGAATACTGAGAGTGGCTTTGGGAGGGTTGGTCGTTACATTGGTATCGGTTACCGTAACCGTCATTTCGCGCAAAGATGGGTTGGGGTTAAGTTTGGGTGTATATACGAAACTGGGCGACGTTCCGGTACGCTTATAGCCCAACAAGGGGAGGGTGGCACAGGCCGAAGTTTGCATGGTGGCGGTGGCTGTACAGCTATCGGACACGGTAGCCGCAGTACCACTGATAGGTTCCCGGTCCGTGACCGTTACCTCTATTTTGAACTTAGCGGGTAGGGTGATGCTGGGAAGCACCGCGTTGAGAAAGAACGTGTCATCTTTCCATAGCGCTCGAGTGCTATCCACATAGCTACGTGCGACACCGAGCGCTTGTGATTCTACCTGAGCGTTCCGATTAAACCGAAAGGCATTGACGATATAACCAAAGATGCCCACAGTGAGGCCCAAAATCAGCAGGGCTACCAGCATTTCTACGAGCGTCAAACCCCCACGTCCTTTAGAGCCTATCAAGCTTTATCACCTTCCCTGTAACTCCCAGAACATTGACGTTAGAAACCAAGTCTGGGTAATTCTTACTACGAACCTGGAAGCGCAAATCTCCCAAGTTCGTGCGGCTGTAGGGAGCGCTGTATGTTAAATCAACCGCTCCGGTTGCAACGTTGACCGCACTTGGCGTCAATTGAAACACCTGGATAGAATTAGGTAAATCAGTGTCCTTCCACGCGCTTTTGCTGTCACAATCCGCAGCACTAAGGATACCAGGTACGGCTGGCGAAGGTCCAGATGCCGGAATCGTTGGAACGCTCTGACATATCCGTACCCGGTACACACTCTTGCCTGTGTTGAAATCCACTCGCACGAAAGAATCTCTCGAGGATTTTCGAGCCGCGCTGCGGGCATCACTGAGGGCCTGTGCTAAATTCTGACTTCCCTCCTCGAGCTGTTGGCGGGCGGTTAACCGCCCCGCAAAACTGTAGATGATGGGCGTTAGAATGGCCAGAATGGCTAGCACAATCAGCATCTCGAGCAGGGTAAAACCCACACGATGGCGACCAGAAGAGTTCTTGAGAGAGAACATTATTGGTCCTTGGCTAGGGAGAAGTAAGAGCGCAGCGGGTTGCTGAGCAGTCCAGCCCCTTTCTTGTTCAGAAAGTCCCTCGAGCGGGGGTCGTAGTTGATAATGATGCCCGGTGCTCTCTGCTTGCCTCCCGAAACCACACTGGTCCAGAGTTCGTGTTTACCTTCCGAACCGGGCGAGAACACACCCATATCGGCTGAAACGAGCGAACCGTTGATAATCATGCGTCCATCGGTGATTGAACGGCTTCCCGGTGTTCGGTTAGCATTGCTGTTCTGTCCATTGAAACTACCGTTGCCGTCATTGTTGGTCGTTCCGCGCACCATAGCTATGGTAGCGTTCGCTGAATACAGCGTAGCATCTATCTTGAGAGGCTTGTAAACGCACGAGTAAACTTGTAGCTTTGTACAGGTTGGGTAGTTATTGACGAGGTCGAAGGGTAAAGTATATTTTGGCCGTGTCGCCGTTTGCAATTCCACATTGTTAATCCATTCTTGTTTAATAACATTTGGTGTAATCCAATTGGCTGTGGGGCTGAGTGATACAATTACTCCTTGTTGGACACAGGGGCTGTTAAAGGCCAGTTTTGTCGTGGCACCATCATTACCAGGGAGTTCAGCTACTGGGTTTGTCGTGTAACGCACTTGTGTATCAGCAGCGTCAAACAAATAAAATCTGGGACGGTAAGTTGAAGTTGGAGTTCCGCAAAGACTAGGAGTGTTAGCCAGGGCGTTCTGCGAACGATTAAAGTTGGCAACCTCTGCATAAGCAAAGTTGAGGCTGCTATCACTCCAATTTGCTCGCTGAGTGCTGTTCAAGAGGTGAGCTTGACTCGAGCCGGAACCTAGGCCGCTGAGCGAGAGATAATCACCCACCATGAGGTTGCCTCCCGCCAGCAGGCCGAGAAGGGAAGGGAAGGTATCGGTTTTGTCCTTGACCGCTTTGGCGTCTAACGCTTTAAAATCATTAGCGGCGCAGAGTGTACCCGTTGGACTGCAAAGGTATTCAATATCCCCAGTAACGTAAATGTTTCCTCGCGTAATAATTCTACCTTTACCATATACCTGTCCCGAGATAACCAAGTCACCATTGACATAGACTATTCCACTGATATTGAAGTTCCCTTTAACTATAAGGTTTCCCTGGATTCCGTTAGGCCCACTGGTCAGTGGGCTAGCTAGTGTGTTGGCGAGTAAAGGGATGGATGCTGCCGACAAATTAGCAAAAGGGACAGGGTTACTGGGCACAGCCACGTAATCGCTATTTTGGTTGGTGTTATTGTCTGTTTTGGTAGAGCTTAAACTCCAAGTCATCGGGGCAAGCTGTAACGTGCCTGCGTTGATAGGTGCTATTGTTCCGTAAGTATTTGCAGCGCGAGTATAATTGAAAGCGATATCGTTCTGCCATTCGGTGTCGTCTATGACTTTATCAGCGTCTACATCATTTACCGGTAGAGGGAAGTTGCCGGGAAGGATACCATCTATTCCTCCCGAAGATGGATAATTGGTATAAAAATTGTTAAGCGCTTTGCACTCGCCCGGATTATTACAATTTTGTAGCTTGAGCTTATTCAAGTTTCCATCTTGGATTTTGGCAGGTAAACCATCTGTGGGAGCCGTCTGGTCTATGGTATAATTCAAAAAGTCTGTTCCGGGAAGTGTAATATCGTTGCGAAACTGGTTCAGGAAGCGACCGCGAGTATAAAGGGTCCCTCCAATAACCGTATCGGTCCAATCAAAATCGTTGGCTAGACCTGCCATACGAATTTCGAGCTCCTGAAGTGTTCCTACCCTGACACGGTCTGTACCCGCAGGCACTCCGGTATAGGCCGACTTCATACTTTCAATGCGTGTATGGCAGAAGGTACAGTTGACGTTGTTGGCCAGCAGCGCGAAATCGTAGGTTGGGTTGGCTGGGCTGATAAAAATCGTTTGGTCTAGAACACGGCGCGCCACCTGGGTTTTATCGGGACGTAACACATCACCATTGGACTTAATGGTCAGTAAAATCTGAGGCGGATCCTTGTCGTCGAAATCGTTTCGTGACACTATCGTTGTGAAGGGTTGACCGCCGACCGTGTTAGTGAATGTCACCTTACCCTTGTCGAGAAGTTTGGTAGAACTACCAACAGCTAACCCATCGGCAACAGAAAATACTTTGTCGTTGAGAAATTTTTTATAAACGATGTAACTTCTGTCCTGCACTGATTTGCTCGCCAAAACGTCGGTGTAAATTTTCTTGAGGGCATAGTCTACACCTGCTTCCGCCGTTGTTTGAGCCTGGGTGGTGAAAACTGTCTCTGAACTGCGAATTTTGTTAGAGTAGCCCAGCAGCAGGGCCGTGCTTACCAGCACGCCCACGACGACCATAAAAGAGATGGCCGTAACGATTGCAAAGCCACCCTCGCGCTCTTTTTTCATGCTCATAGCGCTCGAGATGTGAGCCGCTCGAGGACTCAAAACCACTTGTGTTTTTTCGGGTTGACCTTTCATGGCCCAATGGTAGGGCTTCTCGCTCGAGCACTCTACCCCCTGCTAGGGGCAACATTCTCCACAGCTCCCCTCGAGCGAATGAGGTACATTAAAAGTATGAAGTTCCCTCGAGCATTTCTGAAACGAACTTTTCTTCTTCTCCTGGTTTGCACATGCACTCAGGCAGCCTCGAGCAGCTCGAGCAAAGCCTCTTTGAGTGCCTACATTCCCAGCCTCACCTTCGAGCGCCAGACCTGGAACAACTGCGGCCCCGCCTCGGTGGTGGGGGTGTTAGGGGCTTACGGCTTCAAAGTCTCGCAGGAGGACGCTAAGAAAGTGCTGCGCCCTAGTGGGGTCGGCTACATGACCGTGGACGTGATAGACGGCTACGTTCAACAGTACGGTTTGCGTGCCACCCACTTCAGGAGCGGCAACCTCGAGAGCGTCAAACGCACCATCAAGTTAGGCATTCCGGTGCTGGTGCTTCAGTGGCTGCGCGGCGCAGGAGAAGGCTCGAGCTTCGTGGGTGAGATTCCCCACTTCAGAACCGTGCGCGGCTACGACGATAAACAAAAAACCTTCTGGGTGGACGACCCTATGCTAGGGGCCAACGCCACTATCTCCTACAAAGATTTTCTGACGCTATGGAGCGTGTACAACAACGATTTCATTCCCATCTACCCCAAAGGCATGGAAAGCGTGCTCGAGCGAACTCTGGGCGTTAGAATTCCCCGTACATGAGCCTCACGCTTTCCATTGACACTGCCACCGAATACTTAGTGTTGGGCCTCGAGAGTCCTATCCTTCAACTCGAGCGTCAGATTCATCTGGGGCGCACCCACGCCGAGCATATTGCCCTCGAAGTGAAGAACTTGTTTGACGCGGCGGACCTCGAGTTCAGGGCCGACCACATCGCTCTAGGTCTGGGTCCAGGGTCTTACACCGGCCTGCGGGTGGGCGCGAGTTACGCGCTGGGGCTGGCTCGAGCCTGGAACGTTCCCGTCATCGGTGTGAGCACGCTCGAGGGGATGGCTGCGCGCACAAATGGCACCGTTGCAGCAGCGCTCGAGGCCCGCAAAGGCAACGTGTACGGCGGCGTCTACCGGGTGGAAGCGGGTGATGTGGTCGAAGTTCTGCTCGAGGAGGATAAGTTCGAGCGCGACCATTTCCTCGAGCGGGTGAGTGAACTCGAGGCCGCTCTGCTCGAGGACGACGCACCCAGCGGATTAGGGTTGATTCGCGTGGCGAGGAGTCGGGGTCAGGAGAACTGGAAAGTTAAATACCTTTAGACCTATGGACCCATCCCTTCGAGCCAAGCCGTAAACTAGGTTATGCCGCAGCTCTACGACCTGTATCCCTATCAGAAAAGTTTCGAGGCCGAGGTGGTCGCGCTCGAGAATCAGAGCGTCGCGCTGGGTCAGACGCTTTTTTACCCCGAGGGCGGGGGGCAGAATTCGGACGCGGGGGTGCTCGAGTGGGATTTGGGGCAGGCTCGAGTGGTCAGTCTCGAGAAACGTGGTGGGGTTGTGTGGCACGAACTCGAGGGCGAGATTCCACCGCTTGGAACCGCGCTCGAGGGCTTTATCAATTGGCCTGCTCGTTACCGTCACATGCAGCGCCACAGCGCCGAGCACCTGCTGGCTCAGGCTTTTTTGCGGGTGAATCCTGCCTTCAGGGTGCAGGCAGTGAGTATGCGAAGTCCCGAGTGTACCCTCGACTTCGAGGGTCATCCCACCGAAGCGGACGCGCAGCAAGCGGCTCGAGTGTTCATGGAAGCGGTTTACCGCAACCTGTCCATTCGGTCCTTCGAGGTCCCTGATTCCGACCTCGAGCACTATCTCTTGCGCCGTGCCCCCAAAGTGAGCGGACTGGTCCGGCTGGTCGTCGTGGATGACGCAGAGGACCCCAGCGGCTTCTGGGAGGTCAGCGCCTGCGGCGGCACCCATCTGGCCCGCGCCGGAGAAGCGGGGCCGCTGCTGATTCACCGACTCGAGCGGGTCAAGGCCGGACTGACCCGCGTGGTGTTCAGCGCCGGGTGGGAGGCGTTTGAGCAGCTCTCGCACACATATGCGGACGCTGGAGGACTGGCTCAAAGTTTCTCGAGCGGACTACCCCAATTGGTTTCGAGGGTGGAGGGTCTACGCGAGGAACACGCCCAGCTCAAGAAGTCGCTCGAGGACGTTCGGCTCGAGAACGCCCGCTTCCGCGTCGAAGCTGCGCCTTCCTATAAGTTGAGTGAAGGCATCTTAAAAGTGCTCGAGGTGGAAAGTTCAGAGTGGCTTGCCCCGGTGGTCAAAGCGATGGGAACGCTCGAGCGCACCCTGGGAATCGTGTACTGTGCAGGTAAAGTGGCCGTCACCAGCACCCTGGAGACTCGAGCCGGAGAGGTCTTGCGGGGTCTGCTCAAGGCCAGCGGCGGCAAAGGTGGCGGCAAGCCCGAACTGACTCAGGGCAGCGCTGACCCGGAAAAACTCAAAAGCGCCATCGAGCAGTGGGTTCGCTCGAGTCTCCAAGAAGAGGTCCCCTTATGAAATCACCCTCGAGCACGCCTACCCTCATTCCAGAACCGTCCAAGCTCGAGCAGGCTGAGCAGGGCTACAGCACTAAAGCCGTGCAGAGCGGTATCCCCCGCACTTCACAGCACGGGGTGGGCTTTGCGGTGCAGAATATGGTGGCCTTTCAGTTCGAGACGCTCGAGGAGGGAGCCGAGGTCTTTGCCAGCGGGGACGGCTACAGCTACGCACGGGTACAAAACCCCACGGTGAAGGCGCTCGAGGCGCGCCTCACTGCGCTCGAGGGTGCGGGGGCCACGGTGGCCCTGGCCAGCGGTCAGGCGGCCTCGTTTACCGCCATGCTTTCAACCTGCCGGGTCGGGGACCACATCGTGGCCTCGAGCAGCGTGTTCGGCGGCACCAGTGGACTCCTGAACAACGTTTTGCCCAATCTGGGCATTCGCTCGAGCCTGGTCGAGAACACCGCCGAGGCCGTTCAAGCGGCCATGACCCCGGACACCCGGCTGGTGTGGGTCGAAACGCTGGGCAACCCGGTGTGCGACGTGCCCGACCTCGAGCGCGTGGCTCAGATAGCGCACGCTCACGGGGCGCTGCTGTGCGTGGACAACACCTGGGCCGGAATCGGCTTGCTGTGCCGACCCTTCGAGTACGGGGCCGACCTCATCGTACACAGCCTGACCAAGTGGGCCGGAGGTCAGGGCACCGTGCTGGGCGGCGCGGTGATGGTGAGAGACGGCGTGGATGTCTCGAGCCTGCCGATGTTCACGCTGGGCAGTCCCAGTTTGCTCGAGCAGCGTGGGGAAGGCGCGCTGGCCTGGAAACTGCGCTCCATCGGCGCTCAACAAATCGGCATGACCCTTTCACCGCAGAGCGCAGCCAGTTTTGCGCTGGGTGTGGAAACCCTCGAGCTGCGCCTGACCCGCGAATCCGCGAGTGCGCTCGAACTGGCGCAGTGGCTCGAGCCTCGGGTTTCCCGCGTTCTGTACGCCGGTCTCCACTCTTCAAAGTGGCACACACTCGCTCAAAAGTACCTTCAGGGCGGCTTCGGCTCGGTGCTCTCCTTTGAAGTAGACGACCCCTCGAGCTTCCTGAGCCGCCTCCAACTCGTTCGCATCGCGCCCAACATCGGCGATACCCGCACCCTGGCCATCCACCCCTGGAGCACCACCCACAGCCGCCTCAGCGAAGCCGGAAAGTATCAAAGTGGCGTCACTCCGCAGCTCATTCGGCTTTCAGTGGGCCTCGAGCGCGTCTCGGACCTGCTCGAGGATTTAAGTCAGGCGCTCGAGCAGGTCAAAGGGCTTATAGAAATGGGTTCTGCACGCGTTTAAACTCAATACCCATGTCCGAACCCCTACAAATACGCCCTGAGACTGCAACCGATTTTTCAGCCATTGCAGAAGTCATTCACTTGTCTTTCGATAAAACCGATGGCCGTGAAGTAAGTCTAGTCGCTAACCTGCGCTCATCCCCGGATTACATACCCGAGCTGTCCCTGGTTGCACTGCTCGAGGGCAGAATTGTCGGCCACGCGATGTTCCATTTTGTGACGCTCGAGGGTGAGTCCCCCGCCCGCGTCATAGACCTCGGCCCTGTTGGTGTTTTATCGGAATTCCAGAGGCAGGGTGTAAGAAACGCCCTCATCCGCCGTGGCTTGGCAAGTTGTGAGGATAGGAACGAATCTCTGGTTACCTGTCTGAGACATGAAACTTACTATCCCCGTTTCGGATTCCTTCCCTCACGAATTTACGGTATTTTACCCTTCTGGGACGCCATGCTGGTTTACCCAATTCAAAAAGACCTCGAGCGGTTCAGAGGCTCGAGTTACCCACAAGCGTAGTTCCTGCGCCCCACACAAACAATTCCCACAGAATCCTCAGCTCGAGGGCAGCACAATGAAAGGATGAAACCCACAATGAGCTTGATTTTTGTTACTTCGCTGCTCTCGTCTTGTGCGCCCCGTTTACAGAACGCAGCGGTCAACACTCAACTTCCGCGCTTACCCGGCATGGAAGAAACCCACTACATCGAAGTAGACGGCGAACAGGTCTACTACGAGGTCGGTGGGCAGGGAACGCCGGTAGTTCTGATTCACGGCATCGGCGGTGGTAACTCGGGCCACCAGTGGTTGCACAATACCGCCGCGCTGACCAAGACTCACCGCGTTTATGCCCTAGATGTTCCCGGCTTCGGACGCAGCCCCGCCCAAGCCAAGAAATACACCGCCCAGCTCTATATTAACTCGCTCGAGGATTTCCTGAGCAAAGTCTCGGGAGAGGGCAGCGCAGTGGTCGCCTCGAGCCTGCCCGCTGCCTACGCCATTGATATTGCGGTGCGTCAGCCCAAACTCATTTCTAAGCTGTTGCTGGTTTCACCCACAGGTCTGGGTACACTCACCCGCCCTCCCAATGACAGGCAGTACAACAATTTTGTCAATACCCCCCTGGGGCCGCTTCTGGGCGCAACCTTGAGAGGACGCCCTGGACTGAACTTTTTCCTTTACAATCAAGTCTACTTGGATGGTTCAAAAATCACCCCAGCTATCACCAGTATCTACGAAAAGAATCTCGAGGGGCCGAATAAACCTTATCCAGTTTATTCATTTCTGTCAGACCAGCTCAATCTGGATGTTCGCCCCATTTGGCCACAGGTGACTCAGCCTGTTCGGATGGTTTGGGGAAGCAATGATACCTTCACCCCACTTAGCACGCTCGAGGAATACCGCAAACTCAAAAACATTCCGGTGGATATCCTTAAGGCTCGTGCCATTCCCAACGATGAGCAGGCAGAGCAATTCAACGCGATTGCGCTCGAGTTCTTGAAATAGATAGCTTGCTCGGGGTTTTGAAAACTAGAAAGGCCAGAACTTCGCGTTCTGGCCTTTCTTCACCTTTCTCTGTCCCATCCTAATTCTGGAGCGGGAGAAGAGATTCGAACTCTCGACCCCAACCTTGGCAAGGTTGTGCTCTACCAGCTGAGCTACTCCCGCACTCCAAGTCCTGCTGTGTACCTCGCTCGAACCTATTTGCTCA
>Ga0123339_10000736_pt1 | contig 23931 bp, 24 predicted proteins | sample lystaG_FD_89956 | JGI IMG/M metagenome (GOLD analysis project Ga0123339, IMG submission 89956) | Glacier valley bacterial and archeal communities from Borup Fiord, Nunavut, Canada, to study Microbial Dark Matter (Phase II) -... | ecosystem: Environmental > Aquatic > Freshwater > Ice > Glacier ...
CAACGAACTCGGCCGCATGCGAGGGCCTTTCACCAGCTCGGAGATAGTGCGGTTGTACAGCTCGTCCTGTCGCCAGAAACGATCCGCCCACAAGGCGCGTCCCCGCACAATGAAGTCGCCCGACTCATCTGTGTAGTAGCCGGTCTTGGCCATGATGACTTTGTCAGAACCCGTCCGCTCGCCCAGACCCTCGACCGCCGTATCGAGAAAACCGGGGTCGGTGACGATCTGGTCGTCGTCCAAGAAGACGATGGCGTCGCTGCCCAGCACCGCGGCTGCAAGCAAGCCCACATTGCGCACCGCGCCGTATGAAGTCAGGCCCACGCCGCTTATCAGGTCCGCAAACTCCAGCTGCTCCATGCGGCGGTGCAGCGAACCTATCTCGGCAGCGCCTATGACGACGGCGTCAACTGTGGGAAAGTCCGCCAGTATCGTGCGGACGCGATCCTCGGCCTGCTGGTCGATGGACGCATCAGCCGTCACGACGGGGATGAGCACGCGGTCCAGGCCGCGTACCGACGCCAGCGAATCCAGCAACGCAGGCAGCGTGCCGTCCTGGTCGATGGGCGTGGGATGATCGTATACCTGTTGACCGCTGGTGATGCGAGCATGCCTGCGAGACCAGAAGGTGGGAATGATGACACTCGGATACACGGGTCGTCCTCTCGTGTGAAAGACGTTTGCGCGTTTCTTCATGATACCCCGTGCGGACGCGCTCAGGAATCATGTTGTGGTTCAGCCGATGACAGGCACCTCGGCGCCACAGAAACCACACGACCCGCCCACCAGATTCTCAGCCTCGACCGCAAATCCACGCCGGCTGATGACCACCTTGCCACACGCCGGACACCGGGTGTCCTCACCGCCAGGCTCGTCCACGTTGCCCAGGTAGATGAACTCCAAACCCTCCTCGGCGCCTATCTCACGCGCGCGCCGCAGCGTCGTCAGCGGTGTAGCGGGCAGATGCGCGAGTTCAAGCGCTGGCATGAACCGCGTCACATGCCACGGCGTCTGTACGCCAAGCGCACTCGCGATCCAGGAGGCGATGCCGCGCAGGGTCTCATCGTCGTCATTGATGGTGGGGATGATATTGGTGACCACCTCTACGTGCATGAACCAGCGCTTCTTGGCGCGCTCGGCCATCTCAAGAATGGGCTGCAGCGACCTGACTTTGCACAGTTTGCGATAGGTCTGGTCGTCAAAGCCTTTGACATCGACCCGCTACACATCGATTCGCTCGCCGAGCAGGTCGAGCGCGGCCGGCGTGATGTAGCCGTTGGTGACCATGACGGTGTAAAGCCCGGCGCGCCTGCACGCATCGGCCACGTCGATCACGTACTCGATCCAGATCACCGGCTCGTTGTAGGTGAACGCCACGCCCGCGCACCCCTTCTCTTGTGCGAGCGCGACCGCCTCATCGGCAGACAGAAAGTCCAGCTCCCCGTCAGCGGGAACAGAGCGACTGATCTGCCAGTTCTGACAGTGAGAGCAGCGCATGGTGCAGCCCACGCTGCCGAGCGACAGCGCAAGGGTGCCGGGGTGAAAGTGGAAGACCGGCTTTTTCTCGATGGGGTCGACCGCCACCGAAGAAACGCGACCGTACGTGAGTGCTATCAAACGTCCGTCGCGATTCTCACGCACGCCGCACACGCCGGTATGTCCGGCCGAGATGCGGCAGTCATGGGGGCACAAAAGACAGTGAATGCGCTCACCCTCCGGTTCCCACAGCAGAGCTTCGCGCATCGTGTCTCCTTAACCGAGCGCCAGACGCGCTCCGTTGGTCTCATCTGTTAGCGCTTGCGAGAGCGCGTCCCCGGCAACAGCAAGCAGCTGACTTGGCTGTGTGCGCTGGTCGTTGGCCATCGCCACGCCGGCGCTGATGCGCCCGGGCATAACGTCTGTATACCCTCCGGCTGGAAGAGCAGCGAGACTTTTTGCCATCCACACGATCAACTTGTCCGCCACGCCAAACGCCTGCGTCTTGGCAGTGTCAGGCAAAAGGACACAGAAGCGTTCATCATCCAGGCGCGCGAGCATGTCGGTGGCACGCAACTGGGCCGCCAGTCCGGCGCTCAACTCGCGCAGCGCCTCGGCGGGAACGGGCGCCTGCAGCACGACGAGCGCAAACGGGCGCCCGTAGCGTGAGTGACGCGCAAGCTCGAGCGCGATGCGCTCATCGGCCAGCCTGGCGTCGGGCAATCCCGAGGCTGGGTCGATGCGAGCACCGGCGGCCAGTCTGGTCTCGGCAGATGCAAGGCGCTGCTGCAGCACCATCGAGCAAAGCTCCCAGGTCGAGACGCCCTCGCACACCGCGCGTGCGTGCTCCACGCACGTGGCGTATCCGCACGCGCCGCAATCCGGTAGCGGATCGCCGCACATCGGAAGTCCGGCCGCAAGCTCGGCGGCGACGTCAGCGTCGCTCACGTTTCGCGGCTCCACCGGCTGCGCGTGAAAGGAGCGGCGCAGAGGGATGGCCGGCAGCACATCAAGCAGCTCGAGAGCACCGCGCGCGCCTGGCGAACATTCCCGGTCGGCAGCGGCCTGCACGCCCCGTCGCACCGCGACAGAAGCGTTTGGCGACACCGCAGGCCCGGCGACACACCCGTCGCACGCGAGCATATCGACAAAGACCGGCGCCGCTTCACCGCGCGACATCGTCTCGCACAACTCGATGATGTTCGCTACGCCGCGTACCACGCTCAGCGCGGTATCCGTGAGATCGCGCGATACGAGAGCGCTGCGAGGAAAGCCATCGGTAAGCGAGATGTCACGGAGCACATGTAACGGCGCTGTGACCGACGGCGCCACGCGTCGCAGCGGGAGCTCATCCATGTGATCTAGCAGATGCTTGAGCTCGAGAAAGTCGATAGCCGCATCCACGGCACCGTCAAAGCCGGGGTCGAGCGCCTCATCAATGCGCGCATAGCACGGACTCACGTAGACGACTTTGGTCCCCTTGGGATAGAGGGCTTTGATAAGCCGCGCCTGGGCGATGTATGGCGGCACCACACACGCAAGCGCCGGTGTAAGCCCCGAGAAGTGCTTGCGAACGATCGATGACGCCACCGGGCACGTCGAGCGCAACAGCAACAGCGCGTCTGCGCGGGCATCGAGACGCTCATACTCGCGAGCAACCAGCGTCTCGCCCAGAAGCGTGCCCTCGACCGCGACAAAACCCAGCATCCGCAGCGAGCGTTCCACCTGCTGCATGCTCAGCGGGAACAGCGCCGCGTCAGCCTCGGCGGCGAGCAGAGCCACGACAGACTGCGAGACACGCAGCAGCTCCGCGACCCCGGGCGCACTGCAACGCACCTCCCAGCAGCCGGGACGCGAATCAGTCACGCAGATGCCGCACAGCATGCAGCGATCGGTATCGATGACCGGCCCCTCAGCCGTCAGCGTGATCGCGTGCACCGGACAGCGCCGCGCGCATCCACCGCACGCAACGCACTCCGTCTTCCCCCTGTGGATCAGCGCTTCCGTAAGCGTGCCCACCGCGCTTTCTTCCCCCATACGTCCGGTCACTCCCCCTGTTGATCGACCGCCCACCGCAGTCCCATGCGCCGCAGCGCCGCATGAAGCGGCAAGCCGAGCCCGTAGACGACCACCGCTTCACCAAGCCCGATGGCCACCACACCAAACAGGTACATCGTAAGCCAGTGGCCTTCGAGGCTTATGCCGAGAAACGGCAGCTCATATAGGCCGAGACCTTTGAGGATGAATGGCAGATACGCTGGCACAATGAGCGCATTGGCGACGACAGGGCCCGCCATCGCGAGCGCCGGGCGGGAACGCCAGTGCCACGTCCAGGCTGCGCCCAGCAGCGTGGCAAGCGCCCCGAAGACCATGTCAAGCAAGGCGACCGGTCCGACTTGGGTGAGCATGAAGGCGTTGGCGAGAAACGCCCCGAGCGTAAGTCCGGGCAGCGCTGCCGGCGTGAAGCAGGCGAGCACCGTGAGCGCTTCGGACACGCGCAGTTGCACGAGCCCCCAGGCGAGCTGGTAAGGCATCTGCAACACGATGACGGTGAACGTGGCGTAGACGGCGGCGATGACGCCGGCCTGCGCCACGTAGCGGGATCTGGACATGCTCACTCCTTGGATTGATTGCGCGGTAGCTCGATATGAAACGTGGTCCCGATCCCCACAGCGCTCCTGACGTTGATACTACCGCCAGCGCGCTCGATGATGCCTTTGACGATGGCCAGCCCAAGTCCAAACCCGCCGGTGTCTTTGGAACGCGACGCATCACTGCGATAGAACCGGTCAAAGACATTTGGCATGTCCTGCGGCGGGATACCGACACCTGTATCGGTCACTTCCACCACGACTTTATCGCGACGCTTGGTCGTGGTGACCGAGACGCTACCCTCGCAGGTGTACTTGGCGGCGTTGTCCACGATGATGCCTAGGGCCTCTCCAAATCGGTCGACATCCCCCGCCACCCATAACGGCGCATCTTTGGGACCGATGAACTCGAGATGCTTGTCCATATAACGGGTTGCCGCGGTAGCGAGCACTTCTCGGCTGGCAGCATTGAGATCATAGCGGGCCGCACGGCGCGGTGCGACCTCTTCATCGCGGATCATCGACAACAGATTGCTGCACAACCGGGCCATCCGCTTGGACTCCCTGTCGATGGCGGCCACCGCCTCGTCTCGCATGGCCGGGTCCTCGGCTCCCCAGTCGCGCAGGATGTTCACATAGCCGCGGATGCCCGCGACCGGCGTGGCGAGCTCGTGGGACGCATCGGCGACAAAACGGGTCTGCGATTCAGCCCGACGGCGCAATCGCTCGATCACGTGATTGAGAGAATGAGCCAAATCCGCGATCTCGTGGTTGCCCTCCTCGGGCAGATGCACGTCCAGATCGCCTTCATCGATGGCGTCGGCCGCTTTGCGCACGTTGCCCACGAGCGAAAGAACCCAACTCATGATGATCTCCATCATGATGACCGCAGCGATGATACCCACCGTGGCCACGAGGACCATCGGGGCACGCGCCGAGTCAAGCAACGCCTCTTGCTCGAGTGGGCGATAGATGACATCGAACACAGCCCCGGACGCACCGGGTATTTCTACCGGCACATGAACGGAATAGACACCCAACCCTGCACTGGTGAACATGCCGGTCAAAAGCCCTTTGGTTCCGATAGTGGCGCTCACTGCCTGACCGGTTCGCAGCGTCTTGAGTCGCCCTGCTTCCTGGCTGACGATGGCCTGCTGCCCGCTGCTCCACAGCAGGCGCGGTTTCAAGTCGCCGGAATCCTCATAGAGCGCAAACGAGCCCCCGACGATGCTGCCACTGGCCATCGCGTCCGGCAGCGAATCGACAAGCGTTTCGCGAGCGTCCGCGATAGAAGCATCGCCGCTCAGCCCCTTGCGGGCGGCAGCCGCCTCGGCGATACCGACCTGGTGGGCAAGCTCACCCGCGGCCAACGTCGAGAGATGCCCGGAAGCGCTATGCGCAGAATTCTCCATACCCCTGGCGACGAAGAAATACGTCGCCAGCGTGACCGTCCCGACTAAGATGAGCGCGTAGACGGTTGCCAGGTATAGAACGCGTGCGCGAATCGAAGATATGCGCATCTAGCCCCTCGCGAAGAAGTAACCGACTCCCCGGATCGTCTGGATGATCTTGTTGTCATGATCACCGATCTTATTACGGATATGGCAGACGAAGACCTCGATCACGTTGCTGTCGGTGGAGCGCTGGCCTCCCCAGACCGCATCCATGATGTCCTCGCGCGGAATGACTTTGCCTGCGTTCGCGACAAGATACGCAAGCAGGTCGAACTCGCGAGCCGTCAGATCGATAGGCGTGCCGTGCATCATCGCCTCGCGCTTCTCGGCATCGATCTTCACGCCCGAGATCTCCGGGTTTGAGGTCATGTCCGAGGGACGATAGCGCTTGAGCAAAGCACGGGCGCGGGACAGCAGCTCGGGTATCTCGAACGGCTTGCGCAGATAGTCATCGGCGCCGGCCTCGAAGCCCGCGACCACGTCGCGAGTCTCGGCACGGGCGGTAAGCATCAGGATCGGAACCGCGGAGCCCTTCTTGCGGATGAGCCGGGCGACGTCCAGACCGTCGATGCCGGGAAGCATGAGATCGAGAATCACCAGATCTACCTCGGTGTCCTCCATAAGATCGATGGCCGAAGGCCCGTCTTCGGCACGAAACACACCGTAACCGGCGTGTTCGAGTTCAAGTTGGACGAATCGCGCTATCGTCGCATCATCTTCAACGATGAGCACCGTTGCTTCAGCCATCTGTTCGCTCCTCTTTTATCACTCCGGCCGCTGCGCTGCGCGACCCCGCCATGACTTGAATACTATCGCGTGAGCAGCGCTTCGGCTATCTGAACGGCATTGAGCGCCGCACCTTTGCGCAGTTGATCGGCCACCACCCACAAAGCAAGACCATTGGGCACGCTCGCGTCCTGTCGGATACGGCCCACATACACGTCATCCGTGCCCTCGAGCAGCGCGGGCATGGGATAGTCCGCGCTCGCCGGATCGTCGATGACCTGAACGCCGCGTGCCGCCGCGAGCGCCTCGCGCGCCGCCCGGACGGTCACAGGCGCGTCGAACTCCACGTTAAGCGACTCCGAGTGGCAGCGAAGCACGGGCACGCGCACGCAGGTGGCAGCCACCTCGATATCCGGCGCGTGCATGATCTTCTTGGTCTCGACGACCATCTTCCACTCCTCTTTGGTGGAACCATCATCGAGGAAGACGTCGATGTGCGGGATGCAGTTGAATGCGATGCGATGCGAAAACGCTTCCGGCTCAAGCGGCCTGCCTGCCAGAAAGTCGCCTGACTGCGCGTACAACTCGTCCATGGCGGCCTGACCCGCGCCCGAGGCGGCCTGGTACGTGGAGACCACGACCCGGCGGATGGGAGCCAGGCGATTGAGGACGTCGAGCGCGACGACCATCTGGATGGTGGAGCAGTTGGGGTTGGCGATGATCCCCGAGTGCCATGCCAGGTCGCCCGGATTGACCTCGGGAACCACGAGCGGCACATCGGCCTCCATGCGGAACGCCGAGGAATTGTCGATGATGACGCACCCGGCAGTCACGGCCGCCGGCGCCATCGCCAAGCTCACAGAAGCGCCCGCCGAGAACAGCGCGATATCCACACCATCGAAGCTGCGCTCGGTCATCTCCTCAACGATAAGCTCACCGCCTGCGAAGGGCACATGCTTGCCCGCCGAGCGAACGGAGGCAAGCGCGACCACCCGCGAGGCAGGAAACTTGCGTTGCGCAAGCGTGGCGAGCATCTCGACGCCCACAGCCCCGGTGGCTCCAACAACAGCGACCACGGGACGCTCGGGCATACGCTTGGACCACGCCATCAGCGCGGCCCTCCGGCTACCGGTGCGGTCTCGACGGTGACGTCTTCATCGGCCAGACCAAAACTGTCGTGCAGGGCGCGAACGGCGCGCTCGGCCTGGTCGCCGCCCACCACGCACGAGATACGGATGGAGGACGTGGAGATCATGTCGATGTTGATGCCCGCCTCGGCCAGCGCGCGGAACATCTGCGCGGCGACACCGGGGTGGGTCTTCATGCCTGCGCCCACGAGCGAGACTTTGGCGATGGAGTCGTCCAGCGTCCATGTCCTGGCGCCAAGCTCCTCGACGATCTCCGCGACCGCGCGCCTGGCGCGAACGAGGTCCTCCTGCGGCACCGTGAACGAGATATCGGTCATGCCCTCCTCGGACACGTTCTGGACGATGAGGTCCACGTTGACCGTGCCTTCAGCCAGCGTGCTGAAGACGTGCGACGCCACACCCGGCTGGTCGGGAACGTCGCGGATGGTGATCTTCGCTTCCGAGGTGTCATGCGTGACACCCGAGATGATCGCCTGTTCCATAGTGGGGTCGGCCTCCTTGACGATAGTCCCTGGACGGTCGTTGAAGCTTGAGCGTACGTGGACGACCACACCGTGATTACGGGCGAACTCCACCGAACGCAGCTGCAACAGACGCGCACCGGTCGCCGCCATCTCCAACATCTCGTCGTAGGAGATGACGTCGATCTTACGTGCATCGGGCACGACGCGCGGGTCAGCGGTGAAGACCCCGTCGACGTCGGTGTATATCTCGCAGACGTCAGCATCCAGACCGGCAGCGATAGCCACCGCGGTGGTATCGGAGCCGCCCCGGCCGAGCGTGGTTATCTGATGGTCGGGAGTGACACCCTGGAAGCCGGCGATGATGACGATGCGCCCCTGATCCAACGCCTCGCGCACACAGTCGGCACGGACCGCCAGGATATGGGCGTGCATATGACCGGCATCGGTCACGATCCCCACCTGGGGGCCGGTGAACGATATCGCTTCGTGTCCGAGCGCGTGGACCGCCATCGCCAGCAGCGCGATGGTCACCTGCTCGCCAGTGGCAAGCAGCATATCCATCTCACGCTCAGGTGGCTCGGCATCGATCTGACCGGCGAGCGTGAGCAGCTCATCGGTGACATGTCCCATGGCCGAGACCACGGCGACCACGTCATTGCCTGCGACGTGAGCGTCCGCGAGACGGCGCGCGACCGCCAGGATACGCTCGGTCGTCCCGACCGAGGTTCCGCCGAACTTCTGAACGATGAGGGGCACGGTCTGCTCCAAATACGAGGTACGCGACCGCTCAAATAGCGGTCATGAGATAGGGTGTAGTCTACCAGCAATCAATGCGCTTGCGGGTCGCATGCATCTCACTGATCGTGAAACAGCTGCATCTCCTCGGCAAGGACGCGCATGCGCTCCGGCAGCCCAGCCACCGCATCGGACCGGAAGTTGCAGACCAGACTGGCGCCCGAGGTCCGCTCCATCGCGCTGCTGATGATCTCCATAGCCAAACGCAGGCCTTCGTCCCGCGGCTCCTGTTTGCAGCCGTCGATCATCACAAGCCGTCCATTGAGGACCTTGCAACGCAATTCAGCCGCAACGAACGCATCGTTGACGTCTTGCTCCAGGTTGGAGGACAGTCGTGGACCTCCCAGACGACGGAAGCTCGTCATCATGCCGTTGCAGACGGCCACCAGCATCGCCTGCTGGGCCTCATGGTCAGCGATATCGTGCTCCACGGGAACACGGTGCGCGAGGTCTTCCTCCTGCACGGCGATAAGCGCATCGACGATTCGCGGATCAAAGTGCGTTCCCGAGCAACGCCGCAGCTCCAGGATCGCTTCCTCGCGCGAACGGCCACGCCGATACGGGCGATCAGCGATCATGGCCTCAAACGCATCGGCGACGGTAAGCACGCGGGCCAGCAGCGGTATCTCCTCGCCGCGCAGGCCTGCCGGGTAGCCGCTACCGTCAAAGTGCTCGTGATGGTGACGCACCAGGGGCGTGATCGGCCACGGGAATGCGACCGGACGCAGAATACTGGCACCGATGAGTGGATGATGACGCATCTGTGCCATCTCTTCATCGGTGAGCACGCCGGGCTTGAGCAAGATCTCCTCAGGGATACCGATCTTGCCGATGTCATGCAGGTACGCAGCCATCTCCAACGCAGTGAGTTGCTCGGCGGAGAGCCCCATCGCATCTGCGATGGCCAGGGAAAAGTGGGCGACCTGTTCTGAGTGACCTCGCGTGAATGGATCTTTTGCATCGACAGCGGCAGCCAGCGCCTTGACTGTAGCGAGATACGCCTCCTGAAGGCTGGAGAACAACCCGACGTTGCCCACGGCGACGGCGACCTGGTTGGCAACCGTGGCGAGCAGCCGCACATCATCACCAGTGAAACGATGTTCCGCATCCCGGGTTCCAACGGTGATCGCCCCTATGGCCCCTTCGCTCGAGTTCAGCGGCACGCACAGCGCAGCCTGGGCTCCACTCATGAGCTCGCGGCTATCTTCTACGTCATCGACCGGGTTGAAGATGAGCGGACGACCTTCTCTGATCACCCAGTCACACATCGACGAGCTCATCGCCGACAACGGTTCGACCGACCCTCCACGCCACGCTCTGACCTGCAACTCGCCGGTTTCGGCGTTCCGCAACGTGACGTAACCCATCTCAGCGTGAAAGGTGCTCTGCACTGAAGCGAGCACTGAATCCAACAGGACATCCAGATCGAGCGTCGAGCCCAACGAACAGCTCATCTCATAGAGCGACTTGAGTTCAGAAGCCTTCGTCGTGAGCGTCTCTGTGCGCTCACGCATCGACTCAGTCATGCGGTTGAAGTCAGCGCCAAGATCCCCGATCTCATTGTCCCCTCCATACGGGACCTTTACCGTAAGATCGCCTTCCGCGACTTGTCTGACGCTCGTGCTCAGCGCAGCCAGAGGATCTGACACCCGACGCGCGACCCAAACGTTGAGAAACACCAACAACGCAACGGCGATCAGCGACCACAGAATGATAAGGACGGTCGCGGTGGTCTGTACCTGATCGGCGATCTCGGTACTGAGCACGCTTACCAGGTAAAGGCCCTGTCTCCCCGGGTCGCCCGGCAAGGTCGTATACTGCGCCGCGATGCGATAGCTCGTGCCCTGCAACTTCAGGTGTTTGGTGACAGCCGCGCCCGAAGAATGTCTAGCACTGCCGAGAAGTGCCGTGAGCTCGCCGTATGTCGAGCGCAACGTCCGCTCTACTGGAGACAACGAAGATGAACCGGAAACAAGAGTTCCGAGTAACTGCTCATCGTCGTCATACAGTGCGACTTCCGAGGACTTGTCAGCAGCCAAACTCGAAACGAAACCATCATCGATCACCACAGAATATGCCAACAGATACGACTTCCCATCAGGACCAGCCACGGTTTCGAGCGCGGTCAACGTCTGACTCTCGGCTACCTTAAGCAGCAGGGAACGACCGCTCGCCGACCCCAATACGTTGATCGAGTCCGCGCTGAATGGAACCTGTCCAGAATTCAGGCCAAGGCTCCCCGCAGAAGCAAGCACGACACCATTAGAACCCAGCATCATGAGATTAGTGTCGTACCGCGCCTGATAGGCGGTCTGCGTGCTCTTGAGGAGTCGATAGCCGTCCATCACGCCAGCGGCGGTCTCGGCTCGGTCACCCTGAGCTACCGCTTGCTGAAAGCCAAGATCCTGCGCTTGCAGCTTGACGCCGCGCTGCATTTGCTGGGCTTTGTCCTGCAGACGAGTGGAAAGCGTAGCCGATGATGCCGCGGCATTCTCGGCGACCCAACGTTGAATGACCTGGCCGAGAAGGGCCGTGCCCACGACGCTCGCGAGGATGCCCACGAGCGTCAGAGCAACGACCAGCGGCACGACGATCTGATTATGGATGTGCTTGCCGAAGAGCCTGATTCGCATGCGTTTCTCACCGTCGACCGGAGCGGTTCTTGACGTGCTATCGCGACGTATCACAGCTTTTGGGGCTCCGACGTGTCGCGCCAACAAGCCGTGACGGAACGCACCATTCATATAGTAGCATCAAGGGCCCCGCCAACGATGGCGGGGCCCTTGAGTTCTGATTGTCTTACCGACCCACAACCTAATAGGAATCGGCTACTCTGCGCAGCGGGCCATGACCTCGTCCCAGGCCGCGTCGACATCGGCTTGCAGCTCGACAAGCAAACCTTCGTTCCCGGGTTTGAACAGATGCTTGAAACGACCCTGCGGCTTGAGGAACTCCTCGACAGGCTTGCGATTGTGGACCTTGACGGTCTGACGCCACACGCCGTTCTCAACCTCGTACAGCGGCCAGAAACCGGTCTGCACCGCGAGCTTGGCGCTCTCCACCGTGGTGTCGTATGGGATGCGCCAGCCTCGCGGACACGGTGCGAAGATATTGATGAACGCCGGTCCATCGACCGCGAACGCCTTCTCGGCTTTCATGGTGAGGTCTTTCCAGTGGCTGATCGAAGCCTGCGCCACATACGGGATGTGATGCGCGGCCATGATGCCGGTGAGGTCTTTGCGGCGCTGCTCCTTGCCCTGCTGGGCCGCTCCCACCTGCGATGTGGTCGCCCATGCCCCTCTCGGCGTAGCCGAGGAACGCTGGATGCCGGTGTTCATGTACGCACCGTTGTCGTAGCAGACGTACACCATGTCGTGCCCGCGTTCCATGGCACCGGAAAGCGACTGCAGTCCGATGTCGTAGGTGCCGCCGTCGCCGCCAAAGGCGACGAACTTCATCTTCTTGTCCGCCGGGATCTTGCCGGCGGCCTTGAGACCCTTGAAAGCGGCCTCTACACCGGAGACGGTTGCTGCGGCGTTCTCGAACGCGTTGTGGATGAACGGCGTCTTCCACGACGAATACGGATAGATCGTGGTGGAGACCTCAAGACAACCGGTTGCACAGCCGACGACGACCGGATCGATACCGGCGCCGAGCAGAACCTGCCTGACGGCTATGGAAGCGCCGCAACCGGCGCACAGGCGATGGCCGCCTTCAAGACGGTCCTCGCGGTGAGTAAGCTCTTTAAGCGTAGCCATGTGTGACATTCCTCCTACCGTGCGCCCAGGTAGACGAGTCCACCGGGCTGGGCCGAACCGGCGGCGATATCGGACAGGTCTGTGAAGACTCGCTCAATGAGGTCAAGACGCACATCGCTGCCGCCGAGACCGTAGATGTAGCTGATGACCGGCATGCGCTCGGCAAGATCGTACAGTGCGCAGCGCACCTCGAGAAACAACGGTCCACCCTCGGCGCCAAAAGACTCGGAGCGATCGAGGACCGCTACCGCCTTGACCCCCGCAAGCACTGCGGCGAGCTCGGCGTACGGGAACGGACGGAACACGCGAACCTTCACGATGCCCGCCTTCACGCCAGCGGCGCGCATCTGACGCGCCACGTGCCGGGCGTTGCCAGCCGTAGAGCCGATGACCACGATCGCCACCTCGGCGTCGTCCATGCCAAAGGTCTCGATGGCGCTGAAGGGTCGACCGGAAAGCTCGCTATACGCGGCACCGATTTCACTGATGACTGCGCGTGACCGCTCCATGGCGTCACGCTGTGCGCGCTTGAACTCGAAGAACGGACCGCCGAGACCGGCGAACGACCCGTGCGTGACGGGATGATCGACGTCGAGCAACCCGTTGTCCGGTGTGTACTCGCCAACGAAGGTCTTGACGGACTCATCATCGAGAAAATCGACGCGATCGATAGAGTGCGTGGTGATAAAGCCATCAAGGCAGCTCAGCGCCGGCAGGAGCACGTCGGGGTGCTCGGCTGCCTTCAGCGAGATGATGGTGTTGTCATAGGCTTCCTGCGCCGTCTCGGCAAACAGCATCAGCCAACCCGCGTCGCGGGCGCCCATGATGTCGCTGTGGTCGCAGTGGATGTTGATCGGTGCCGAGAGCGCGCGGTTGGCGTTGGCCATGACGATAGGAAGCCGCATGCCTGAAGCGACATGGAGCTCCTCCCACATCAGCGCCAGACCCTGCGAAGACGTGGCTGTCATCACGCGCGCACCGGCGGCTGATGCGCCGACGCATGCGCTCAATGCCGAGTGCTCGGACTCCACCGTCACATACTCGGTATGGACCAGACCCTTGGCGACGTATGCGGCGAACTCCTCGACGATGGTCGTTTGCGGCGTGATGGGATAAGCCGCCACCACGTCGGGAGCGCACTGACGCATCGCCTCGGCAACTGCGATATTGCCCGTGCTGGCAACCGTTCTTTGCGTCGTCAACTACTTCACCTCCGGCAGTTCGCAGCCCTCGGGAACCATCTCGATGGCGTTGACGGGACACTGATTGGCGCACACGCCACAGCCTTTGCATTGCTTGAGCTTGAAGTCGGTGACCTTCTCGTCGACGACGACGACCGCCGAGTCGGGACACATGATCCAGCAGATGAGGCACTGCGTGCAGGTGGCGTCGTCGCGTACCGGACGCTGGCTGCGCCAGCCGCCGGTGACATAGTCGCGTGAGTTACCGGAATCCGGGATGACAGCTCCACGAGGGAAGTCATCGCCCTTCCAGTTGTCGATGTCGCTGATGTCCCACTTAGCCATCGATGACGACCTCCTCGAACGCCGTGCGCACCGATGCGAGGTTCGCATCGATGACCGGCTGTGCGAATTTCTTACCGAAAGCCTTGGCCAGATGCCCGCAGATCGCATCCAGGCTCACCACGCCGGTCGCGCGGGAAAGCGCGCCGACCATGGGAGTGTTGGGGATATCTCGCTTCAGCTTCTGAAGCGAGATGCCCGAGGCGTCGACGCATGCGACCGTGCCGGTGGTGATGCCCAGCTCTTTGCGCATCTCGGCGGGCGTCTTGCATGTATTGATGATCAAGACGCCATCATCGGTGAGACCGCGTGCCACATCAACGGTAGCGAGCAACGTCTCATCGAGCACGACCACGACGTTGGGCTGCTCGATGTTGCAGTGAATCTCAATGGGCTCAGGGCTGATGCGCGTGAATGCCTGAATCGGCGCACCCATGCGCTCAGGGCCGTACTCCGGCATTGCCTGCATGTACTGGTCGAGCTCCAGGGCAGTCTCGGCGACCAGTTTGGCCGCAGTGACCGCGCCCTGTCCAGCGCGCGCATGCCAACGGATCTCCGTCAGCTGCTGCATGGTCTCACCCTCCTCGGGAATCGGCGTGACCCACCAGAGAAGCGCATGCATACAGCGCTTCGTTACAAGAGGCGGGTTTCACCAGGATAAAGGCAAAAAAGGCCCCAACCGACCCCTTAGCAGGGTCGCCTGGGGCGAACGGCGTCAACGACTCGGTAAGTGGCTCTCCGAGCGCCCGCTACATCTCTCTGCGAGCCTCCAGCGCCCGGCCGAGCGTCACCTCATCGGCATATTCCAGGTCACCGCCAACTGGCAGTCCTGATGCGATCCGGGTGACTTTGACGCCGAGCGGCTTGGCCAGACGCGCTACGTAGAGAGCCGTGGTCTCGCCCTCGACATCAGGGTCTGTGGCCAAGATCAGCTCATCCACATCCGCTGCGCCGAGGCGATCCACCAGTTCGCGCACACGGAGCTGCTGCGGGCCGATGCCCTCGATAGGTGAGATGGAGCCTTGGAGCACGTGGTAAACGCCATGGAACTCACCGGTACGCTCGATGGCGACGACGTCCCGAGGTTCTTCGACTACGCAGATCGTGCGCGTGTCGCGCCGGGGATCCGCACAGATATCGCACAGCTCGCCTTCGGAGAAATTGAAGCAGCGGGAACAGAATCGTATGGAGTGCTTCACCTCGACGATCGCCTCGGCAAGACGCGTGGCCGCGGCCTCATCGGAGCGCAGTATGTGATACGCCAGGCGCTGAGCCGACTTGGGGCCCACGCCGGGCAATCGCTGGAGCTCTTCTAGCAGTCGCGCTATGGGCGCGGCGTAGTAGGGCATGTCACATCAGGCCGGGAATTGAGAGCCCGCCGGTCACGGCAGACATCTTGCTGCCGGCCAAGTCCTGTGCCTGACGAATCGCCTCGTTGACCGCAGCGGTGACGAGATCCTCGAGCATGCCAGCATCGGACGGGTCGATGGCCTCAGGATCGATGGTGACCTGCTCGACCAGCAGCGCGCCGCTCATCCGCACCTTGACCGCACCGCCGCCGGCCGACGCCTCGACATGCTCATTGGCGAGCTCCGCCTGGGCACTGGTCATATCAGCCTGCATCTTCTGAGCCTGCTTGAGCATGCCTGCCATATTGGGTTTCATTGGTTCTCCTTCCGCCGACGCTCGCAGCGTCAGTCTGTGGACGTGTCTTTTGGTCCCGAGATGACCTCAGCGCCGAGTTCAGCGATGATCCTGCTCTCAAGCTCCGCATCGGACGCAGCGCCGGCAGGCGCATCAGGCGCCTTCGCAGCCTCGGGTGCCGGTACAGACGCGGGTTCAGCCGCCGGTGCGATTGCTGGCGCAGGTACAGGCGCAGCCGCCGGAGCCGGCGTGGGAACAGGGGCGGCGGCCGGTGCCTGCACGGGATGCGACGATCCGGCGCGACCGAGCCGGAATTCGACCGGTGGCTCTACTCTGAGAACCATGCCTATGCACGTACGCACAAGCTGAATGGTATCTGCCGTCCGCGCCATGTTCAACGCGAACTCCTGGGAAACCGGGAACTCGACGATCAGCGTGTCGTCCTCCACCTCCGCCTCGGTGCCATCGAACAGATAGAATCGCGACGGCTTGCGCTTCTTGAATTCCGCCTGGATGGCGGGCCAGGCGCGTTTGACCGCAGCAGGATCGAGCACACCTCCCAAGATGACAGGCGCTTCTAAGACGACTGGTTCAGCAGGCGCCGCTCGCTGCGGAACAGGGGTGCTCACTGGAACCTGAGACTCCGGCGCGGCGGGTGGAGCCGCAGGTGCCGTCACAACGGCGGGCCGGGGCGCGAGAGCCGGTGCCGGGGCGCTTGCACTCACAGCGAGCGCCGGCGTCAACGGGCCGGACTGCTCGAGCACGTTGACGCGTTCCGCGAGGGATTCAAGAGTGAGATCAGTCTCAGGCCGTGCCATACGCGTCAGCGCGACCTCTACCGCCAGGCGTTGGTCGCTCGCCCAGCGCAGTTCGCTTGAGAGCGCCGAGAGGACATCGAGCACCCGCGCGATACGCTCCTCGCCAAAAGCCGCTGCCTGCGTGCGCAGTCTCGCGAGCGATTCTGCTGTCGCGTCCACCGCGTCGGTACCGGCATCGGCGACGGCAGCGACGACGAACAGGTCACGGAAGTGCCGCACCATGCCTTTGACGAACTCACCCATGTCCACGCCCGCCTCGGCAAGCCTCGCCACCAGGCGAAAACCCGCGACGGCGTCCCGGTTGAGCACGATGTCGGCGACCTCGAACAGTAGCTCCTCGTCCACCTCGCCAAGCAGGCTCTCGACATCGGCAAGCGCGATGTCGCCCGAGGTGAACGCCGCCAGCTGCTCAAGCGTGGTGATGGCGTCGCGCATCCCGCCCAGCGCGTGGCGGGCGATCAGCTCGAGCGCGGCATCATCGACTTTCACGCTCTCGGAGTCGGCGATGTAGCGCAGGCGACCGACGATCTCGTCCACGCCCAGCCTGTGAAAGTCGAAGCGCTGGCAGCGTGAATGGATAGTCTCCGGGACTTTGTGCGGATGCGTCGTGCACAGGATGAACACCGTGTGCGCAGGTGGCTCTTCAAGCGTCTTGAGCAGTGCATTGAACGCCGAGGTGGACAGCATGTGCACCTCGTCGATGATGTAGACCTTCCAGGTGCGGCGAGTCGGCGCGTAGTTGACGCGCGAGATGATCTCCTCGCGTACGGCGTCCACACCGGTGCGAGACGCCGCATCCAGCTCGTAGACGTCAGGATGCGTGCCCTCGGCGATCATGCGACAGTCCTCGCATGTGTCGTCGGGCTCGCTGGTTGGACCCTTCTCGCAGTCCAATGCCTTGGCGAGCAGACGCGCCGTGGTGGTCTTGCCGGTGCCGCGAGGGCCGGTGAACAGATATGCGTGCGCGACCGTATCCTCATCGACAGCGTTGCGAAGCGTGCGCTCTATATGCGACTGACCCACTACGTCCGAGAAGCTCTGCGGGCGGTAGGTCCGATACCACGACCGGTGTGCCATGTTCGGCCTCCCACGGATGGATGATTGGATCTCTCCAAGAAGTATACAAGGCCGGACCGACGTGATGGCCCGGCCCTACGCTACCGTTGCTCGAGACCGGGTCCGAATACCCGGTAGAGGCCGCTTATGGCTGCTTCCTTCCGGATCTGACCAGGTTCACGACATGCCGCCATCCGGGCCCGGACGCGAGCAACGTAGCGCGAAAGCTTAGTATACTTGCTCGCGCCGCTTGCCGATACTCCCCTGATACCGCTGCTCGCGCCTCTTTCAGCCGCGAGCGGCAAGCAGCCTGCGGATATGATCGACCAACCCGTCGGCATCGACCGGTTTTGTGATGTAGTCATCGCACCCGGCGGCTATCGCCTTGCCCCGATCGCCTTTCATCGAGTGCGCCGTCAGCGCGACCAGCGGGATATCCCGGAAGCGCGGATCGGCCTTGATGCGACGAGTCGCCTCGTAGCCGTCCATCTTGGGAAGCTGGATGTCCATGAGGATGAGCGCTGGCGTGTGCTCTTCAACAGCGCGCAAAGCTTCCTCGCCATCCTCGGCGGCGATTACCTCGAAGCCGCTCTTCTCCAGCAGAAACGTCACTAGATAGCGATTCTGCGGATTGTCTTCTACGAGAAGGATCTTCTCGGCCATGACCACAGCTCCTTTACCCCCAGAGAGCGACACCCCCTTCGTATTCTACATCGGAGCGGACAATATGCGCGCCTTACAGCATCGGGCCATCCGGTGCGGTATCATGCCCAGATGGATACAGCACCTCTTCTCAGGATTTGCGACGCCCGCGTACAGCGCGATGGCCGAACCATCCTGCACATCGATAGCCTCACTCTTGCCGAGGGCGAACGCGTCGCGGTGCTCGGGCCCAACGGCTCGGGCAAGTCCACGCTGATCAAGCTCCTCACCCGCGATGTGCTGCCACTGGCGGCCGATCCGGCCCCCGTGCTGCTGCGCGGCACCGAGCGCTGGGACTTGTTTGAGGCGCGCAAGCTCTTCGGCGTGGTCTCCGGCGACCTGCAAGACGACTACGACCGCCCCATCACGGTGCATGACACGGTGATGTCGGGCTACTTCAGCTCCATCGGACTGTACCGCCCCGCCGAGATAACCCCGGACATGCGTGTGCGCGTAGACGTGCTCATGGATGCCCTTGGTGTGACGCACCTGGCCGAGACGCGCATGCCCACGCTCTCCACCGGTGAGGCTCGCCGGGCGCTCATCGCCCGCGCGCTGGTGGCCGATCCGCCCATGCTCGTTCTCGACGAACCGGGTAACGGGCTGGACCCACACGTGATGTATCACTTCCTGCGCACGGTGAGCCAGCTGGCGGACTCAGGCCGAGGGCTCCTGCTCGTGAGCCACCACATCGAGGATATCGTGCCGCAGATCGATCGCGTGATCATGCTCAAAGACGGCCACGTGTTTGCTGACGGCCCCAAAGCCGAGATGCTCACCAGCGAGCGGCTCTCGGCGCTGTTTGACATCCCCGCTCATGTAGAGTGCCGGGACGACGTCTACCGCCTCTGGTAAAGGCCACGCAGATCGACCGTTGCGATTCCGCTATCGCTTGTGATGCAGAAGTCTGCCGAGTAGCGGAACACGGACGTCGATCGCCCGCTCGGGACACAACTCCTGGCAGCAGTAGCAACGAATACACAGGTCATAATTGTGCTGCGGCGGCGTGTGCGGCACACTGTCGGGCACGAAGTCCACGGCTTTGGGCGTGACCGGACATACGTGCACGCAGGTTCCGCAGGCCGTGCACTTTGCATGGTCGATCACCGGGCGCGGAACGACCAGGCTCCTGACGACCGACGCAAGCTTTCCGCCGACCATAGCGGGCGCAGTGGACGCAGCGCTGCGATCGACGACGAAATCCGGGTTCACGAACGAATCCACCGGATCACCCACGTACTCGATGTCATGCGCGTTGCCCAGCCCGCTGGCCTCACCAACGCGAACGGGGCCCACGAGCATCGGATCAACGTCCACGATCCGGCATACGGTAGCATCAAGGGCGACAGGGTCGGCCGAAAGCAGCACGACGTGCATCGGCCGCGGGTCGCCGCTGCGCGGACCGTTGCCTTCCATGGCCACGATGCCATCCATCACATACAGCCGCGGCGCGAGCATCGCGGTCAGGTCGACCAGCATCTGCGAGAAGTTCTCCAAATCCGCCATGCGCGCGTGAAACTCGCCCTTCAACAGACCGGGCACGCAGCCAAACTGGTTTTTCACCGCGCCTGTCAGCCGCGTGAGGCCGTGCGCTTTGAGCTTGCACACCGAGACGATCCCGTCGGTATCCAGAGCGCCTTCGGCAATGGTGAAGCGCTTGACCAGCACGCCTTGGGGATAGTCCACCTCACGTCCCCGGGTGAAATCGGCCTGCGCGATGCCGAGCCGCTCGGCGACCTCGGCCAGACCTGCACGACGTCCTGCTGCTTCGGGCTTGCCAAAGCCCGGCGAGTCACCATAAGACAGCGACGCTCCGGCGGCCTGCAGACAGATTGCGAGCGCTTCAAAGACCGTGGGATGCGGGCTGACAAGATCCTCGGGGCGGGCGCCAACGAGCAGGTTGGGCTTGAGGAGGATGCGCTCACCGGGCTGAACGAACTGCGCAGCGCCGCCCAGAAGCTCGAGCCCGCGGGCAACGGCCTGCACCACCTCGGCGGGATCGTATCCTTCACAACGTACAAGCGCGACTTTGGAAGTGGTCATCGCGTGGTTCCTCCCTGGCTGTCGTCATCCGGGTCCTCGGGCGGCAATGCGGTAAAGAGCACCTGCGCCCGCTCACGCTCGGCAGCCGCCCGCTCTGGCGCCCCGCCCTCTTCATAGGCGAGCGCGCGATGGAGCAACAGCTCGGCAAGCAACCGACCGTGGAATACATCGAGCTCGCCACCGGCCGACAGCAGCGTTAGCAAGCCCTCGCCCGAAAGGCGATCGAGCGCACCGGCGCTGGCGCCCATCAACTCTTCCATAGCCTGACGCGCCACTTCAAGCGCATCATCGGAACGCTGCTCGGCGATCGCATCAAGCATGCGCCTGAAAGCGATCCCCATGAGGTTGATCACACGCAGGATATAGTCGGACTCGTACATCTCGACCTCCTGTCACACATTCTACGCGCGCCTACGGCAACGCTGTCAGCACCACGGCGACCAGGGCCATCAACACACCCACGCGCTGCAACCACAACAGACGCTCGTGGAGAACTACGCGTGCGAGCACGAGAACCACCACGGGAAACATCGAACCGAGCACCGAGGCCACCGCAAGCGGTCCCATGCGGATCGCCGAGAGGACCGCAATGTTGGCGATACCCTCGAACACCGCTGCGCTCACGGTCACGCTCCGCGCCGCGGGCGACACGAGCAACCGTCGCTCACGGGTCAACAGCAGCACCGAGAGTATTCCCGCCGAGGCGACACGCGCGGCGACCAGCGGCCACAGACCGCTCCCGGCGCCGGCATACGACAGCGAGATGAAGCCCACGCCAAAACCAACACCGGCGATGACGGCAAGCACCACGGCGCGCAGCGGCATCTCATGCGCCTCATGCTCGCCCGGCGCAAAGCTCACGATGATGACCGCCACGAGTGCGAGCACAAGCCCACCGATGCTGCGCGGTCCCACTGCGGTTCCGCGGATGAGGTCGAACGCTGCGGGAATTGCTCCCGCGAGGGCGGCCGCGATAGGCGATACGATCCCCATACGCCCGGCGGCAAGCGCAGCGTAGAGCGCTACGACACCCAGACCGCCGGTGATACCGGTAAGCGCGCCAAATGCGAGATCGCGTGGAGCGACGGCGATCGCCGGCATCAACAACGCCGCCGCGGTGAGGATGAACATCTGGATGAAGTGCGAATCTGCCACCACGGCAAGCGCGCTATCACGTCGGCTGGCAAGACCGCCAAAGAAGTCGGACCCGCCAAAAAGCAGCGAGGCGACCGAAGCGACAAGAGCAGTCAGCACAGTGTCACGCTCCGTGATTACCGTGAGGATGTGCGCCAATATAGTCGACCGCGTCATCGATCGAGTCCGTCGTGTAGACCAGCTCGAGGTCGTGCGGCGAGATCGTGCCCTGCGAAACAAGGCTCTCTGAGAAGAATTCGATCAACGGCCGCCAGAACGCCGTGCCCATCACCACGATGGGGAACGACTCCATCTTGCCGGTCTGTATAAGCGTGAGCGCCTCGGACAACTCGTCGATGGTGCCAAAACCGCCCGGCATGATCACAAACGCCCGCGAGTACTTGAGCATCATCACCTTGCGCACGAAGAAGTGCTCAAAGGTCATGACCCGGTCGAGATACGGGTTGGGGTTCTGCTCGTGCGGCAGATGGATGTTGGCACCCAGCGACAGCCCCCCGGCCTCACTGGCCCCGCGGTTGGCGGCCTCCATGATTCCCGGGCCACCGCCGGTCATCACCGCGTAGCCCGCCTGCGCCAGAGCGGCACCCAGCTCACGCGCCAGAACGTAGCGAGGATCATCTTCAGTGAATCTGGCCGAGCCGAACACCGTGACCATGGGCTGATCGATATTGAGAAACGCGAATCCGCGCAAGAACTCAAGAAAGATACGCACGGCGCTCTCGGTGTTCTCGGCATGACCGTGCCCGCCCGCGAGAAACTCGGCTTCAGCACCCGTCACCTGCTCGAGAAGCGATACGGGATAGGCATCCAGATCATAAGGATTGACGTCACTCATAGGAGACCTCCGTTTCAATGCGATGTCATCCATGGTACCAGTAGCTGCCTGCAAGGACTCATCGCAGCTTGGCCCTGCCGTTCGTCATGGTTTATGGTGCAGAAAGTCCGCAGCGGCGGGCGCTGGCCGACAAACACGCACAGCTGGGCAGGATGCTCAAAACCATCGATGCGACGATAACCAGCGAGAAAGGCGGCTGCACAATAGACGAAAAAGAGATGTTCGAGGTCTTTGGCGAGTACGACCCCGCACGTTACGAAGCTGAAGCCGAGCGTCGCTGGGGAGCCAGCAACGCGTATCAGGAGTCGGCACGACGCTCCAAACGCTACACCAAAGACGATTGGGCCGCGATCAAGGCCGAGAACGACGCACTCAACGGCACACTTGCCGCGCTGATGGCCGCTGATGTACCAGCCAGCGATGCGCGGGCAATGGATCTGGCCGAGGAGCATCGCCTGCAGATCGACCGGCGCTTCAGCGACACCTACGACCGTGTGCGGCCGGGCCTCGCGATCTACCTGCATGATGCGATCATCGCCAACGCCGCGCGGCACGCCGGATAGCGCTAGTCGCGGTCACATCAACGCGAACAACACCTTTCCGATGGTATGGTGTCGCACAACACGATCATGAACCGGCACTGCCGGTCGGAAGGAGAAGCCATGCCTCTTATAAGAGTAGACGTCACCGGCCCCAAGGCCCCCGAGTGGAAAGCAGCCGTCATGCGCGGCGTACGCGCGGGTCTGGTCAATGGCGCCGGAGCCCCGGATGAACACGTGAGCGTGCGCGTGATCGAAGCGCCCGCAGATAGCGTCGACATCACCAACGGCCGCGCGAACGACTTCATCTACATCGAGGTCATCTGGTTCGAGGGTCGCGACGCAACGCAGAAACTGGCGGTGGTATCTATCATCCGGGAGTCCCTGGCGGCAGATCCCGGCATCGCGCCGACGAACATCAACATCGCTTTCTCTGACTTCTCGCACGACGACTTGCACGTCTAGCGATCGAGAACACAAAAAACACGGGCGGCCCGCTGTTAAAGCGAGCCGCCCGCATACTCAGCCGACTGTTACGAAACAGCCAGTTCGTTGCATTGCGCAAGACGCTGCTGCAGAAGATAACGGACGACCTGCATCCGACCGAACAACGTAGGTTCTGCCTTGCATCCCGTCTCGAGACGCTCAGAGAGCTCGACATCGTTGTAGGAATCGCGCACCCATACCGAGAGCGCGATCGGGTCGAGGAATCCGTTCTCGACCGACATCAGGCCTACGACCTCGACGAATGAATAGGCGATCGTCGCCATCATGCCGCCGCGACCACTCACCGTGTAGACCGTGAACCGCTCCGCATAGGGAACCTTCTCCCGCAACGCCTGAGCTAGCTGCTCATCTGGTGCCATCAGCGGTTTCATCTACTGCTCCTTTCCGAGCTTACCAGCGCTCTCGAGCGTGTCGGCGATGTCGTCGAGGCCGAGCTCGGCCAGCGTGGCGCGAGTAGGCCATCCGGTCGTCTTATCCCAGCCCTCGATCGAGTAGAAGTGGTCCTTCCACTCTTCAAAGCCGTCACGGTCGATCTTGCGACCGGCCACGTTGGCATACTCCCACTTGCCGTCCACCTTGGCGGGCAGGACGTAGTTGGGACCAAACTCGCCCATCGTCATCGGCGTATCGTGAACATACGGCGCGAAGTGCACCATCTCCCGGGTACGGCCCTGCAACGTCCAGATGGCGTTATCCA
>Ga0123339_10000738_pt1 | contig 23912 bp, 19 predicted proteins | sample lystaG_FD_89956 | JGI IMG/M metagenome (GOLD analysis project Ga0123339, IMG submission 89956) | Glacier valley bacterial and archeal communities from Borup Fiord, Nunavut, Canada, to study Microbial Dark Matter (Phase II) -... | ecosystem: Environmental > Aquatic > Freshwater > Ice > Glacier ...
CGTGTTGCGTGGCGAGATGGCAATCGTCGGCCCACGCCCGCCGCTGCCGAGTGAAGTTGCCAACTACGCGCCCGATGCGCTCGTGCGCTTGACGGTCAAACCCGGCATCACGTGTCTCTGGCAAATATCGGGCCGCTCGAACGTGCCGTTCGATGAGTGGGTCGAACTGGATCGAGCGTACATCGAATCGTGGTCGCCGCTCGGCGACATTGCGATCATCGTGCGCACGATCCCGGCCGTCATTCGCGGAGTCGGCGCCCACTGAACCAAGCGGCGGCGCTTTTCGGCCCGGTCATCGTCGAGCCGATGCGGCATCTGGAAATCGATGCCCCATTCGCAGCGCTCGTCGCGGTCCTCACCATCGGTGCGTTCGTACTTGCGCGCTGGAGGCCAACGCTTGCCGTCGCCGCGCTCTTCATTACGAATGAAATCGAGTGGACGCACGTCCACGGTGCCTTCGCCCTCACGATCTCCGTGATGGTCGGCGCCGCCGTCGGTATCGCATTTTTGACGCAACCCACTCTGCTGCAGACGCTCGAGCGTCCGGCGGTGCGGATCGTCGGCATCGGCTTTGCGTCGGTCGCGCTCGCGATCGCGCTTTCGGGCGTGTTTGCCGACCACCGCGATCTGGTCGGCGCGGAACTGATCAAACTCGTGGAATATGCGATCACGTTTTTGATCGCGCACGCCGCGTTTGCCACGCGACGCGACGAGCGACTCGCCATGACCGCCGTTGCGCTCGCGGCGATCGTCGTCTCGCTCAGCGCGCTCGCGCAACTCTTTACCGGAGCACCAGCGGGCTTGCCGCTGGGTAGCCTCGTCGTTCCGCGCATCGCGGGTCTGCTTGCCGGCCCCAATCAACTGGCGGCCTATCTTGGTCTGTTGTATCCCGTCTTGCTCGTCGCCGTGCTCGAAACGCGCTCGCGTGTCGCACGCGCGGCACTCGCGCTGCTGCTCATCGCGCTCCTCTTTACGTTCTCGCGCGGCGGTTTCTTCGGGGTGGCGGTCGCGACGCTCGTGGTGGTGCAAATGCGCGGACTGACGGCGCGTTTCCGCGCCGTCCTCGTGACCGTGGGCGCGCTAACCGCCGGCGTCGTTCTCACCGCACTGGTGAGCGGCACGCTCGGGCGCATGCTCCGGGCCGATGAAATCGCGCGACCCGACGGCCTCGGCACGCGAACGGAACTCTGGCATGCGGCGCTCGCGCTCTTTCGTCGCAGCCCGATTCTCGGAATCGGTGCCGGCAATTTCGAGACGAGTCTGGCATCGGTCGGCTACCCCGATCTGCACACCCATGCGAATAGCTGGTTCTTCGAATCGTTGGCCGATGGCGGCTTGGTGCTCGTCGCGGCAACGATCGTTTGGCTTCGCCAGACGATCGTCGCCCTGCTGACGGCCGCCCGGCGCGAACCGTTCGCGCTCGGAGCGCTGGCAGCGACGGCGGGGTTTGCCGCGCACGGGCTCTTCGACGATCTCATCTTTTATCCGACGGTCGCTGCGGCGTGGTGGCTCATCGTCGGCGTCGGGGCTGGCCTTGCGGCAAACGGGGAGATTGAACGCGGCTCCGAATCCACGGCGCTAGCGTGATCGTAACGACAAATCCGGGGATCGACCCCGATGCGTTGATGCTGCGCGTCGACGAGGAACTTGCGCGTCGGCGCCGCTCGGTCACGCGTCCGCCGACCGCGAATCTGCGTCTGCTGATGACGGCGAGCGCCGCGAGTCTCGCCTCGATCGAGACGCTGCTCAACATCGCGGAACACGCCTCGCAGGTGCGCACGAAGTGGCCGAGTCACTTGCGCCTCTTTCCGCTGGATCGTAGCGCGCGTTTGCAACGGGCGGTCCTCGCGCTGCTCGCCTTTCTGTTTAAAGATCAGCGCAACGTGAACGAGTCCTTGATTCGTGCTCTACGTGAGAATGCAACCGTCAACCGGCGTTTGATCGAGCAAGTCGAGTTGCTGCGGGGACAGGTCGACGCGTTCGAACGCGAACTCGATCGGGATGGTCGATCGACCTGAGTCAAACGATCGCGATCGTCACGCCGTGGTTCGGCGCCGACCTACGCGGCGGCGCCGAGCGAGCGGCGTTTGAATTTGCTCGTGGCCTCGCGGCGCGCGGTCATACCGTCGACGCGCTCACCACGTGTTGCCGCTCGTTCGACGATGATTGGTCGCGAAACGCCTTGCGCGCGGGCGTCGAATCGATCGAAGGCGTCCGGGTGCACCGGTTTCCGGTCGACGCGCGCGATCGGCGTGCGTTTACGCGCGTCAACGCCGCGCTCTTGCGGACGAGCGATCTCAAACGCGGCGTCTCGCCGCTCGAACGCGATGATGAAGCCACCTTTTTTCGCGAAGGCATTCGGTCGCGCGCGCTCGCTAGCGCCATCACCCAACGCGCATCGACATATGATGCGATCGTGCTTTTGCCCTATTTGTACGGACCGATCGTCGAGGGCGTCGCGCGAGCCGGGCGACGCGCGTTGCTTCAGCCGTGTTTGCACGATGAAGCGTACGCCTACCTCGACGGCGTCGCCGAAGCGCACTTCGCCGCTCGGCGGCTGCTGTTCAATAGTACGGGCGAAGCGGAGTTGGCGCGGCGCCTGTACGGTCCGGGCATTGCGACGAAGAGCCGCGTCCTCGGTCTTGGCATCGACGCACCGGCGAGCGTGCCTGAGGAGTCGGTCGGCGGTTTTCTCCCGCAGCGCGAGCGGTACGTGCTCTACCTCGGTCGGCAAGACTCCACCAAAAATCTGAACTTGGCCGTTGGTGCGTTCGATGCGTATCGTCGGCGTTATCGCTCAACGCAGCTCAAGCTGGTACTCGTCGGCGATCGCAGCGCCTCGTACGCGCGTCACGATGGTATCGTGGATCTCGGGTACGTGAGTGAAGATGCGAAATGGACGCTGCTCGCCCATGCGCGCGCGCTCGTGCAGCCGTCGCTCAACGAAAGTTACAGTCGCGCGATCTTCGAATCGTGGCTATCCGGTCGACCGGTTGTCGCACATGCGTCGTGCTTGGCAACGGCGCTCGCGGTGCAGGAAGCCGGCGGCGGTTGGGTTGCGGAGACCGCAACGGAGTGGGAGGGAGCATTCGCGCGCATCGACGGCGACGATCGCGAGCTTGCCATTTACGGTGAAAATGGACGCCAGTACGCGCGTCAGTATGCGGCCTGGGACGGCGTGCTGGATCGGTTCGAGGGGATCGTGCGCGAGATCGCGCTGCCTTCGGCGCTTACGCCGCGTTCGTTCCAAACGCAGTTGCCGAGGACCGACCGCGGGCGGGCCGATTATGCGCGTGCGCTCGAGATTCGCTTGGCGCGAGCCGGGATGACGATCGTCGCCGAGGGCGCGCCGTTGCTCGCGCATGTCGCAACGCCGAATGATCTTCGCACCGTACCGCACGATGCGGCGCTCATCGTCCACGACGATGACGACGACGCGATCGCGCCGGAAATCTTGCGCGGGCGAAGCGCGCCGATCTTTACACCCTCGCGCGACCTCTGTGCGCGACTGCGGCGCGCGGGCATCGATGCATCGTACTTGCCTTTCGCCTTGGACGAGCGCCGCTGGGAACGCTTGCCCGAACGCGAACTGAACGCGAATTTACAAGATGAAAACACGAACCTCGTCTTCAGCGGGCCGTTCCGCACGCTGGACCCGCTCGATGCGTTGCTCGAAGCGTTCCTCGATTACGTGCGGCTCGACGGCGCGGTGCGCTTATGCTTGATCGCGACGGGCGATATCGATGAGGACGTGTACGGCCGCGTGCGCGACATGATCTATCAACTCAACCTCGTCGAGAACGTGTTGCTGCTTCACGAGCCGAGCGACGCGGAGCGCCTGGCGATTTTTCGCAACGCGACGCTTTTTTGGTCGATGGGCGACAACGATCGACTCGGCGTAGAACTCATGACCGCCATGCATTTCGATGCGCCCGTCATCGCGTACGACGAACCGATCGCGCGCGAATTGATCGGCTCCACGGGCATCGTCTTTACCTCGCGCGACGAACTCGTGCGGATCGCCGCGCTTGCCAAGGTGGTTGCGGACGACGCGGCGCTGCGCCGCACGATTACGACCGCGCAGCGCCGCGTTCTTGCCGGTGCGACCGATACCGAAGCGCTGGCACGACTGGAACGATGGCTCGACGACGCGTAGCGTTCGTCGTACATCGGTGCGGTGAGGAGATCATCGGCGGCGCCGAACGTTACTGTTACGAAGTCGCAAGCCGTCTGCGAGCGGTCGTCGATGTCGAGATTCTCACGACGTGCGCGATCGATCATCGGACGTGGCGAAACGTCTATCCCGCCGGTCCCGGATCGATCGGCGCGGTTCCGGTGCGCCGTTTTCCGGTCGCCCACGAGCGCAGCCCCGCGCGTTTCGATCGCACCTCGCGTGCGCTGCGCTACGCGATCGATCCCGGGCGAGCGCGCAGCGAACGCTGGATGCGCGAGCAAGGTCCGGATGCGCCGCAACTTACCGCGTATTTGCGCGCTGCCGAGTACGATGCGATCGTCTTCATGCCGTATCTCTACGCGACGACGTATTTTGGGTTGCCCGATGTCGCTCGCCGCGCGATCCTCGTGCCGCTAGCGCACGATGAGTGGATGATCGATCTTGCGATGTGGGATTCGTTTTTTGCCTTGCCTAGCGCGATCGTGCCGAATAGCCGCGGCGAACGTGCGTTCTTACAGAAACGTTTCCCACACTTGGGATTGCCGGATCCGCCGATCGGCTTCGGCGTGGAAGCGCCCGCCGATCTGGATCCGAGCGCGTTTGCGCGTCGCCTGGAGATCGCGGGCCCGTATTTGCTTTACGTCGGACGCATCGACCCGGCCAAAGGCATCGAGGGACTGATCGCAACGTTCCTCGCGGGCGCGCACGAGACGCACACGCTGGTCCTCATCGGCCCCACGACCATGGCATTGCCGACCCACCCGAAAATCCGGGCGGTCGGCGTCGTCGACGAACGAACGAAATTCGAGGCGCTGGCCGGAGCTCGAATGCTCGTGAACCCATCGCTCTACGAGAGCCTCTCGATCGTCTTACTCGAAGCGTGGGCGGTTGGGACGCCGGCGCTGGTCAATGCCGAGAGCCCGGTTCTCGTCGACCAGTGCCGTCAGGCCCGCGGCGGGCTTTGGTACCGTAACGCCGAGGATTTCGCGCTCCTCGCCGGGAGCGACTTGCTTGGTGAACGATCGACCCTCGGCGAACAGGGGAGGGAATACGTTCGCGCCGAGCATAGCTGGCGCGAGGTCATTGCGGCGTATCACGCAGTCATCGAACGGGTCGCAACGGCCGTTTCTCCCTAAGCGAGGTTCCCTATCCCCGCACGTCTGCGGGCGCTCCCGGAGCCGGGGCCGCCCTCCCGCGGTCGGTTTGCGTCCGCTGCGATCGTCGCAAGCGCCACGCTCGGATCGAGCGTTCTCGGCTTCGCCCGCGAAGTCGTCAACGCGAAATTCTACGGAACGAGCCGCGAACTCGACACGTTCATCGCGGCGACGACGATCCCGACGATCGTCTTCGGTCTCTTCAACGGCGCCCTCGTCAGCGCGCTCGTGCCCCTCTTCACGCGCTGGTTTGCGCAGAACGACCGCGCCTCGGCTTGGCGACTGGCGAGTACGATCCTCAACCTACTTGCCGTCGCCTTGTGCGGGCTTGCGGTCCTCGGCTGGTACCTCGCGCCGTATTACGTGCCGGCAATCGCGAGCGGATTTACTCACGATCAGGCGGCCTCCGCGGTCGAGATGACGCGCGCGATCATTCCGGGCGTGGTGACGACGAGTCTCGCCGGTGCGCTCAGCGCCCTCCTCAACGCGCAGGGGCGGTTTACGTCAGCCGCGCTGCAAGGCGTGGCGATCAATCTCTGCACGATCGCCGCCGTCGTCATCCTCGCTCCGCATTGGGGAATTCAGGCACTCGTCTTGGGCACGTTGCTCGGGCTGATCGCACAGCTCGTGGTGCAGTTGCCCGCGCTCCTCGCGCTCGGCGGCTATCGCGCGGTGCTCGATTTTCGGCATCCGGGCTTGCGCGAATTGGGGCTCGTGATCGGACCGATCGTGCTCGGTTCGCTCGGTGGTCAAGCCGGAATTTTTCTCGATCGGCATTTCGCCTCGGGACTGCCGGTGGGCGCGATTTCGAGCATGAACTACGCGATCAAACTCGTCAGCTTTCCGCAAACGGTGTTTACCACCGCCCTTGCAACCGTACTCTTTCCGCTGCTCGCCTCGGAGTTCGCGCGCGCGAACCGCGCCGCCGTGCGCCGCGCGGTCGAGTCGAGTCTGCAGATCGTCAACGCGATCACGATCCCGGCGACCGCCGGTCTCATCGTCATCGCCGGGCCGCTCGTGCGCGTCCTCTTCGAACGCGGTGCGTTCGATCCTCACGCGACGGCGCTGACCGCCTCGCTCGTGCCGTACGCGGCCGTCGGGCTTGCGGCGATTGCGGTCAACGTGGTGCTCTCGCGCTGCACGTTTGCGTGCAGTGCGGTGTGGCCGACGGTCGGCATTTCGCTTGCATCCGTCGTGCTCAACGTCGTTCTGGCGCTAACGTTCCTGCCAGCGCTTGGCGCGCGCGGGTTGCTGCTGGCAAGTTCGCTCTCACAAGTGGCGCAAGCAATCGCCCTTGCGATCGTCGTGCGCGGAATTATCGGTTCGATCGGATGGCGCGGCGTCGGCTGGCAAGCCGTCCGCGTCGGCGCCGCCGCCTGCGTGATGGGCGGGCTGATCGCCTATCTCGAATACGTTGCCGAACCACGGGTGACGACACTCGCGCAAGACGGACTCTTCGTCGTCATCGCGCTCGCGCTCGGCGGGGTGGTGTTCGTCGTGACCGCGCGCGCCATGCGCGTGCATGAAATCGACCGCGTCGCTGCGATGCTGCGCGCGAAGATCGGCGGGACGCGGACGTGATCGCTCGACTGCGAACCAACGACTTTTTGCGCCACGGCGCGGTCGTTTTCGCCGGGCTGATGCTCGCCAACGTCTTCCACTATTTGTTCTATTTCGAGGTCAGTCGGCTCGTCGGCGTCGCCGGCTATGCCGTCGTCACCTCGCTCGTTGCCGCGGTCCTCATCTGCGCGCTGCCCGGGCAAATTGCGATGACGATCGTTGCGAAAATCGCGGCGGACTTCCATGCCGTGGGCGACCTGCGACGTCTGCGTACGCTTGCGAACCGCGCGTCGCTCGGAGCGATAGCCGTCGGCCTGTTCGCCTTCCTGCTCGCGTTGCTCTTTCGCAATGCCATCGCCGACTATTTGCACGTCACGGATCTGCGTCTGATCGTTGCCGCGGGTGTGGCCTTGCTCTTGACGCTCGTGCTCTACGTGCAGCGCGGCGTCTTTCAAGGCGCGCAGCGCTTTGCAACGTTTACGATTTCGAGCGTGATCGAAGCCGTCGGCAAAGCGGTGCTCGGTGCCGCGCTGCCGCTCGCGGGTTTCGGCGCGCTCGGCGCGCTCGTCGGACTCGACATTGCCCTTGCCATCTCATTCGGGTACACGACGCTCGTCTTCGTGCGCTTCGGCCCGGCGGCGCCGTCGCTCGTGTTGCCGTGGCGCACGATCGTCGCGACCTCCTCGAACATCGCGCTCTCGGTCAGCGCGATTTCGGTCATGACGCTCTTCGATGTAATTCTCGTCAAACATTATTTCTCAGCCGAGATCGCCGGGCTCTACAGCGCATCGTCGCTTGCCGGGCGCGCGCTCTTCACGGTGCTCGCATTCGTGCCGACGGTCATCATGCCGAAGGCCGCAGCACGACTCGCGAGCGGCTCCTCGCCCCGATCGCTGCTCGCGCAAGCGGGCGCGCTCGTCGTGATCATCGGGGGCGGCGCGCTCGTGCTGTTCGCTCTCGCGCCGGGTTTCGTCGTTGCCGTCATCGCCGGGAAAGCGTATCTCGCCGCCGCGCCGTTCGTCTTCCCCTACGGCTGCGCCCTCACCATGCTCGCCACGGCGAATATCGCGGCGATGTACAAGATCGGGTTGCACCGGTTCGATTTCACCGTCCCATTGCTCGCGGTCATGGCCGGGGAAATCGTCGCCGTCAGCCTCCGCCATGGGTCGCCCGAAATCGTCATCCAAACGCTCGTCATCGGACACGCGTTGGCCTTGGTCGTAACGCTCTATCGCATTACGGCTCCGGAGAAAGCGCGCGTCCAGGAAACCTCCACGCCACCCGTAATGGAAACCATCGCATGAGAGACATCGCCATCATCGGAACCGGCTACGTCGGTCTGGTCACCGGAACGTGCTTCGCCGAACTCGGACATCAAGTCGTTTGCCTCGACAACGATCAAAGCAAGATCGACCGCCTCGGCCACGGCGAATTGCCGTTTTTCGAGCCCTCTCTGCTCGAAATGGTGCTCCGCAACCAGCAAGCACAACGACTCTCGTTCTCAAGCGATATCCATGCGGGCATTCAATCCTCGGAGATCATTTTTATCGCCGTCGGCACGCCGATGCTGCCGGACGGTCAGGCCGACCTTGGCGCCGTGCGTGCGGTCGCACGTGAAATCGGTCGCGCGCTCAACGGGCCCAAGATCGTGGTTTCGAAGTCGACCGTGCCGGTCGAAACGGGCGAGCTGATTTCCTCGATCATCAAAGAGCATTCCGCGCAGAAGCATTCGGTCATGGTCGTGAGCAATCCCGAGTTTCTCCGCGAGGGCTCGGCGGTGTCCGATTTCATGCAACCGGACCGCATCGTGATCGGCACGAACGATGCCGAAGCAGAGCGCGCGATGCGCGATCTGTACGCGTCGCTCGATGCTCCGGTCGTCGTCACCGACGTTCGTACCTCGGAAATGATCAAGTACGCGGCAAATGCTTTCCTTGCGACCAAGATTTCGTTCATCAACGAAATCGCCAACATTTGCGAACTCGTCGGTGTCGACGTGAAAGCCGTCGGTCGCGGCATCGGTTTCGATCATCGCATCGGGACGCAGTTCCTGAACCCGGGGATCGGCTACGGTGGATCGTGTTTTCCGAAAGACGTTCGCGCGCTCGAGCAGATTGCGGCGAGTCGCGACTACGACGCCCCGCTCTTGCGAGCCGTCGAGACGGTGAACCGCCGCCAGGTTCCGCGCACGCTCGAAAAGCTCCGCGCGTCGCTTGGATCGCTCGAAGGTCGCGTGATCGCAATCCTCGGCCTCGCCTTCAAACCGAATACGGATGATTTGCGAGATGCTCCGGCCGTCGCACTCATCAACGAGTTGCGCGACGCTGGTGCGACCGTTCGCGCGCACGACCCGATTGCAATGTCCGCGGCTCGTGGCCTTTTTGCAAGCGGTGTTAGCTTTCACGATGAGGTCTACGACGCGATGAGCGAGGCCGACGCGATGGTTCTCGCGACGGAGTGGAATGAATTCAAAAATATCGATTTCGCCAAAGTCGCCTCACAGTTGCGCGGAAGCGTCGTGATCGACGGTCGCAACGTTTTCGACCCGGCAAAAGTGAATGCCGCCGGATTGGACTACTATGGCGTCGGCCGCCCGGTGCAAATCGCGCGCGTCGTCGTCTCGACCAACGGTCGCTAAGGAGCAGCGTGTAACGCGAAGCGGCGAACGGACTCAAACCGCTTTTCGCCGATTCGAATACCGATACGAAACCGATGTTCGCCGGGCGACAACGTGCGCGGTTTGATAGCCACGTGAAAGCCCACGTTTTTGAGACCCGGCGTGTCGAACGCCATGGCCACGTCCGGCCGCGACTCGCCGTACTGTCCGGCGACGCGCGTCGTCCCGTCGATGTCCAGGTACATCGCATCGCCTGGGCGGCGCGACCGTTCGTCGAAAATCCATCCGTTGAGGACGACGGAGCCGTCAGCTTTCGCAACGATCGCATCGAGACTGTTCGTGCCTTGCAACGTGCTCACATCGGAGGGTACCGCGAAATCGGCGACGATTGCGGGTGTCGCCAATTGGGCGTGCGGATCGGGGGCAAGCAACGTACGCACGATCGACACGCTCGCAATTACCACAACGACGAGCCAACTGATGACGATTGAGCGCGCTTGCCGGATGCGGGAGATCGCCATTAGATGCGGGTGAGCACCTCATCGCGGAAGTACGCAACCGTCCGCTCGAGACCCGTGCGCAGATCGACGCGTGGTTCCCAACCGAGCCGTTCGCGAGCGAGCGTAATATCGGGACGTCGACGCGTCGGATCGTCGGGCGGAAGCGGGCGCTCCTCGAATGCGAGCGGCACGCCGACGCTTTGCGCGACGATGCGCGCGAGTTCGGCGATCGTGAATTCTGTTGGATTGCCGATATTGATCACGGCGCCGGCACAATCGGGCGCAAGTGCGAAGCGTACGATTCCGTCGATCAAATCGTCGACATAACAAAAGCTGCGCGTTTGCGCGCCGTCGCCGTAGATCGTGAGCGGTTCACCCCGCAGCGCCGACATGCAAAAGTTCGGAATGACGCGGCCGTCGCCCGGTTGCATACGAGGTCCATACGTGTTGAAGATGCGCACGACGCGACCGTCGATGCCAAGCACGCGAACGGCGGAGGTGACGTAGGCCTCGGCAAACCGCTTCGCTTCGTCGTAACAGGCGCGCATACCGACGGGATTGACGTGCCCCCAATAGGATTCGCGTTGCGGATGTTCGAGCGGATCGCCGTACGATTCGGAGGTCGATGCCATGAAGAGCCGCGCGCCGGTCTCGGCGGCGAGCGTACACAGATGCGCCGCTCCGAACGCGTTGACGCGCAGCGTGCCGATCGGGTCGCGACCGTAGTCGACCGGACTTGCCGGCGAGGCGAAGTGCAGGATCAACTGCGGCGTCTGACATTCCGTCGGAAGCGCGCTGAGGTCGAGCGGTTCGGAGACGTCCGCGTCGACGAGCGTGCAGCGGCCGCTCGCCAGCGCCCCGACAAGATTGCGCCGTGCGCCCGTCACGAAATTATCGAATGCGACAACGGTATGTCCGTCGGCTATCAGACGGTCGCAGAGATGGGACCCGAGAAATCCGGCGCCGCCGGTGACGTAGGCGATCATACTCGCGTCTTTCCCTTGCGATCCGGCCGCTGCCTTGAGCGCGCAAGCGCGGGAAACGCGTGGGCCGTTCCGAAGTTTTGGTTTCGATGCCCGGACCGAACGACGCTGCTGCCACCTATTCGGAAATTTTGGTTACTGGCGGCGCTGGATTCGTCGGATCGAATATGGCTATCCGTCTCAAGCGCCGTTTTCCGTCGGCGCGCGTAACGTCGCTCGACAACCTGCGACGGCGCGGGTCGGAGCTCAATTTGCCGCGTCTCGGCGACGCCGGCGTTGATTTTGCGCATGGTGATATACGAAACGCCGAAGATTTGGCGATTCCAGGCCGCGTGTTCGATTTGATCGTGGAATGTTCGGCTGAGCCGTCGGTCCTCGCCGGCCTTGGCGGGGACACCGATTACATCATCAACACGAATCTCGCCGGGACCATCCGCTGCCTCGAACTCGCCCGACGCTGCAAATCCGACTTCGTTTTCCTCTCGACCAGTCGCGTCTATCCCGTTGCGGCGGTCAACGATATCAAAACGATCGAAGCGGAAACGCGCCTTACGATCGCTCCGCAGCAAACACTCATCGGCGCGAGCAGCCGTGGAATCGACGAGGCCTTCACGACTTCCGGAGCGCGCTCGCTCTATGGGGCAACGAAGCTTGCTTCGGAGCTCTTTATCGAGGAGTACGCCGCGTCATTCGGTTTGCGCTATGTGATCAATCGCTGCGGTGTGATCGCTGGGCCTTGGCAAATGGGGAAGGTGGATCAAGGCGTTTTTGCGCTTTGGATGGCGATGCACTATTTTCACAAACCTCTAAAGTATATCGGTTGGAACGGCACGGGAAAGCAAGTCCGTGACCTCGTATCGATCGATGATCTGGGTGTTCTGATCGAGAAGCAGCTCGATATATTCGATCGTCTGCCGTATCGGCTCTTCAACGTGGGAGGCGGGGAGCGCTCGAGCCTTTCACTGCTCGAAACGACGACCTTGTGCGCCGAAATCACCGGGAATCACGTTCCCGTGACGCCGGTTCCGGAAAATCGGCCGGCCGATCTCAAGCTGTACGTCACCGACAATACCCGGGTGACGGAGACGATCGGGTGGCAGTCGCGAAAGACGGCCAAGGAAACCCTCGTCGACATCTTTTCCTGGATTCACGACTCGGAAGACCTCGTACGCCGCATTCTGGCAAACTAAGAAAGCTCGAAGGAAAACACGTGTCAGTTGTTCTCGTCACCGGCTCGGCCGGATTAATCGGATCCGAAACGGTCAGCTACTTTTGCGATCGAGGATTCGATGTGGTTGGAATCGACAACAACTTTCGCGAGCGTTTCTTCGGCTCCGATGCCTCGACGACGTGGAATCGCAATTCCCTCACGAAGAAGTATCCGAAATCCTACACGCATCACGATGCAGACATCCGCGATCAAAGCGCCGTCGATGCGATCTTTTCGAAATATGGAAAAGCGATCACGCTGGTCGTCCATGCCGCGGCGCAGCCCTCACACGATTGGGCCGCAAGCGATCCGTTCATGGATTTCACCGTAAACGCAAACGGCACGCTCGTAATGCTCGAGACGACGCGTAAACGCGCGCCCGAAGCCGTCTTCATCTTCACCTCGACCAACAAAGTCTATGGCGACGCGCCAAACGAATTGCCCCTCGTCGAGGAAGAGAAGCGGTGGGAGCTTCCGGGTTCTGCCGGGATCGACGAGACGATGCGTATCGACCAAACGAAACACTCGCTTTTCGGAGCTTCGAAGGTCGCAGCCGACGTTCTCGTTCAGGAATATGGTCGCTATTTCGGTATGAAGACCGGCGTCTTTCGCGGCGGCTGCCTCACGGGGCCGAATCACTCGGGGACGAAGCTTCACGGGTTCCTGGCCTACTTGATGAAGTGCACGGCAGTCGGCATTCCGTACACCGTGTTCGGCTATAAAGGCAAACAGGTTCGCGACAATATTCATAGTTTCGATCTCGTGTCGGCGCTCGATGAATTCTACCGCGCGCCGCGCATCGGCGAAGTGTACAATATGGGCGGGTCGCGCTTCAGCAACTGCTCGATGGTCGAAGCGATCGAACTCTGCGAAACGGCTGCCGCACGTCGCCTCCAGTGGACGTATACGGATGACAATCGCATCGGCGACCATATTTGGTACATCAGCGATACCATGAAATTTCAAACGCATTTCCCGATGTGGAAACAACGCTACGACCTGTCGGCGCTTATCAAAGACATGTACGAAAAGAACGTCGAGCGCTGGGACGCAGAAGCCAAGAAGACGGTTAGCGCCTAGTTCACGGAAGCAACGGCGTGCGCCTTACGGCGCGCGGTGCCGGTTCGTTATGACGATCCCGATGTCGCTTCCGAACGAGCTCGGCTCATCGGTGGAGACCGAAATTCCCTCGACATTGGGAAGCATGGTCGTTGCGAAGAATGACCGAGCGTCGTCTGGCGATCGCGGGCTCGGTTCGATGATCATGCCGAGTGCGGCGGCTTCGGGGACGATGCGATACACGTGCGTCGTCTTATCGTCGTAGTAGATCGTAAGGTACAGATAGCCGATGCGGAAGAAACTCTTTCGCAATCGTCCGAGCAGTGAATAGCGCGTCTCGATTGCGATCGTCGTGAACGTCGTCGGATCGCGCGGATCGTGATCGATGATGACGATTTGGCCGAACTGAAGTCGATGGTTGATCGTCACCGGTGTCGATGCACAGCGGTCGTTCGCCGGTCCGGCAAGAGCGTTTTCCGTCGTTCCACCTGCGGTGCGAACGGCGGGTCCCGAAATACGGTAGCGGCATGCGAGGTTTGCCATCATCTGCGGCGAGTCGCCGAAGGGATAGCGCCCGTCCACCGCATCTCGCGCGTCGAGCGCACTCCAACTAAAGAGCACGTACCCGGGCGGTCGATTGAGAATACTTGCAACGTTGAGATCGTCGACCGGTCGATCGTATGCAGCGTACGCCTGAAGCGAGGGAACCGGGGACCAATGTAGACCGCTTGCGAGCGCGATCGTCGCTTCGCTCGGCTCGATGTCGACTGGCGCGTTCCCGAGCTTTGCGATCGCATCGGGGGTCAAGCGGTCGGGCGAGAGGGCCGATGCGTTGTCCGCGGCGAGCCGGCCGCGCTCGACGGGGACCGTCGCCAAAAACGCTATCTTTTGTGCTAGCGTTGCAGGCGTAATCCCGCTTAAGATGTTTACGTGTAGGACGTATTGCGAGACGCTAGCGAGTCCGATCGTGGATGCGGCGACGGCAAGCAGTGCCGCGCGTCGTGCCCGAACGTCGGTGACCGCAAAAGACGCGACGGCCGCAACGGCAGCGGCGGTGGTTGCAAAGTACAACACGTGAAAGATATCTTGGCGAACGAAGCCGTGTTTGAATCCGCCGAAGAGCGCGAATGCGAGAGCCGCCCCCAAACCTGCGTTACGCTCGAAAAATAGCGCGCCGATGGGAACGGCGATGAGCGCGATAAGCGCGAGCGCAACGATCGTGTGCGCCTCGGGACCTTCGTAGGACATCGCGCTCGAATAGTCGCTTGCGATGGAAAGCGAGACGCGTACGAAAGCGAACACGCCCGGTGCGAGGAGAAACAGAGCGCCGAAGGCGGCAAGTGAACCGGCAAGTGCGACGATCGCACCTGGACGACCGCGCAGAGAGCAGGCCCACGCGGCGCTCGCAAGCACGAGTACGGCGACTGTCGTTTGCGGCGTGCCGGGGGAAAACGTCGCAAGAATCAGCGCGAAAAATCCGGTCGCAAACGCAAGCGCTGCGCGATACCACGCGACGCGACGCTCGGCCGATGCAAGCGCGATCGTCCCGATGAAATACAGGACGGCCGCGCCGCCGCAGTCGATTGCGAGGGTGAACTTCGTCATCGCGGCAAGTCCCGCGAGCATCCCCAGAACGAGCGCGGTCGGAAGGAGACGTCGTGGAGCGAACCACCACGAGGTGCCGAGCGCGGCTAGGAACGCAAAGAGAAAGAGATAGTCCTCGCCGATGGTGCTCGCGGCGATGAGACCGAAGACGGTCGCGAGCGCGATTCCCGCCAGGGCCGTCGGACGCGTTGCGACGGCCGCCACGACGGCTGCAGCAAAAAGCAGCGCGATCGAGGCGGACCACAGTGCCACATGCACGATCGTACTGGGGAGAACGGCGCCGCCGATCAGATACCCAAGCGGCCCAAACGTAAAGGCCACGTCTCGCCCGAAGAGGAGATGCATTTCGTGGCCGACGCTGAGTGCTAGCGACCACGAGCCATCTAGCGAAGGTCGAGCCAATTGCGGGATTCGAATTGCCGCCAGCGCAATAAAGAGTCCACCGAGTGCAAGGGCAAGACGGCGATTCGTGATCGATTTCAACGGTGCGAACAACCTCTCGTCACGCGCCCGAAGGAATCAAGCGGATCTCTGAATGCATTACGGTCGATTGCCTTTCGCGTCAGCGATGAAATTCATGTCGCTCGGAGCGGTCGACGTTCGCATCGCCTTGCGCGCTGGAACGCTCTTCGTCGTTCTGTTGCTTTCCGTTATGCTCGCCGTAAAATGGGCGCTGATCGTTCCGATCTTCCAAAACCCCGACGAGCCGATTCACGCTGATTACGCGTTCGCATTGATGGATGCCAGGCGGATCGTGCCGGTGGCGCCGGATCCGAACCTTCGCTTCGTCGACCCGCTCACGCAGTATCTTTCGAACTCGGTGAACAGCGGATCGATCGCCTTTCATCCCGGCGATATCGTCGAGCCGGGATATGGAACGCGTGCGATGTATCGAGCAATCGACGCACACGCTCCGGTTGCCGCCGAACGCCGCTATCGCGCGCGCCCGGAGCCGTCGCACCTCCGGTACCCCGTCCTGTATTACGGGTTGATTGCGGTCGTTGGCGGGAGCACTCGCGCGCTGACGCACTCCGTCGTCGCTGCGTTCTTCGCCATGCGGTTGTTCGGGGTTGCGCTACTTTCGATAACGCTTGCGAGCGGCTTCGTTCTCCTACGGCTATCCGGCTTCGGCTGGGTTCGCGCGACTGCCGTCACGGCGATCGTCGGGCTGCTGCCGGAACAATCGTTCCTTTCGGCCTCGATTCAGCCCGACAATTTGGCGGAGACTTCCGTCACCGTCACACTTTTGTTTGCGGCGCTCTTTCGGCGTAAACCGAATCCGCGGTGGTTCGTGTTGACCGCGTTCTCATTTGGCATTCTCTATATGACGAAATTGCAGTATTTCGTTGCGGTGGCGCTGCCGGTTGGATTGCTGTTTCTCTCGGTCGGCTTGCGCGGCCGAACGTCGGTCGGCAAGATATCGCTCGCCGCTATCGTTTTATTTCTGCCAACGGCCGGTTGGTACGCGTTCAAAGCGTGGATGTCACGCGCCGCTACGATCGCAGTCGTCGATCCGTTTTCCGCGCCGACCGCGCAAGCCGAATGGGCAGCGGCAGCGCATGACGGACTGATCGCGTTCGTCGTGCATGGCACGAATGAGACCTTGCGGGCCTGGCGTTCGTTCTATTTCGACGGCCTGGCGGCGCGTAGTTTTTGGGGCACGTTCGGCTGGATGGATACGCCGATGTCGTTTGGCAACGCGGCATTGACATCGTTTGTTGAAATGACGATCCGCTACACGACGATCGTCGTGATGGTCGCCGTCCTGCTCTCGGTTGGGGTCCAGCTTTTCCGACTCGTGTTGCGCGCAAAGTCCGACGCGCTCGGCCGCGCGTTTGCGATCTTCGTTCGCGACCCGCTGATTTTTGCCGTCGTCATCTTCAATGCGATCATGCTCGCCTTGTGGTTGCGCTGGGGCGACTTCGGGTTCCAGGGGCGATACTGGCTTCCGCTTGCGTTCCCGATCTGGTCGGTCGTCTTCGCTTACGGGCCTCGTTTTCTGCGCGCACCGCGACTTGCGGCGCGCGTTTCGGGCGTAGCGATGGCCGCGCTCCTGGTCCTCGTCGCGGCCGAAACTTGCTTTGCCCTGCCGACCGTCGTTCAACGTTTTTATCTCGCGCGTCATGTTGCGGTTCCCTACCGACACTATCTCCTTTCGCGGGTGCCGCTCGACCATAATCTCGAAATCGTTTCGCTCGAAAGCTGCGTGCTGCGTGCGAACGCGCTCGTGCGATGCCCGTCGGGCACGTTACATATCGGCGGTTGGGCGATCCCGGGTGGCCCGATTGGCGGCATCTTGTTGACGCTCGATGGAAACCGTTCGGAAGTCGGTCAAGTCGAAGACCGCGTTGAAGTCGCGGCAATGAAGAAGGTCGACCCGCGCGTTGGGTTCGAGGTCCGCAAAGTGCTCACGCCCGGTCGCCATCGAATCGCGCTGTCGTTCATCAGCGCCGACGACGTGACCGAATTTACCGCTCCCGAAAGATACGATGTCATTGTTACCGATCAACCGTAGTCAGCGCGACGGGCTGGCGCTTGCAGCCATCGGAATTCTTACCCTTGGGTCCGTGCTGGTTTCGGTCGTGCTTACCGAAGAGAACGTTCGCAGTGTCGTGCCGCAGATCGCGTTGCCGGAGGAGTTGGAGCGCGTTGCGGGCGGGTCGGTAACGATCGACGCGATCGAAATCAACGGCAAGGTAAACGGGGCGCGTGATTTGGCCGGCGTCGTGGCGGCGAATACGACGATCGACGTCAGCGGTTGGGCCGTCGACGAACACGAGGGCGTTGAGGCCGCGGGGGTCTTGCTGTTGATCGACGATGACGCCGTTCACGGCGCGTATGGTCTGCCGCGTCCCGATGTTGCCGCCGCCTTCAAAGACGAACGCTATGCGAAGAGCGGATTCCACGTGCGTATCGAGCGCGGTTCGCTCAGACGGGGTCCCCATCACTTCGCTTGGGGTGTCGTCGCTCGTTCGGGAATACGCGTTTATGTTACGAAAACTGAAACGCTAACGGTCCGTTGATCGTGCACGAAACGGCGGAGTTGACGTTTGCGATTCCGGTCTACAATCAGTCTGAAGCACACCTGCGGGCGGCGCTCGCCAGCGTCCTGACTCAGGACGGCGTTTGGAATCTCATCGTGGTGGACGATTCGCCGGCGGGAACGTATGCGCAGATCGTTGCGAGCTTCATGCACCCACGGATTCGGTACGTTCGCAATTCCGAGGCGCACGGAATCGGTAATGCGTGGAATCGCTGCCTTGCGGAGGCGACCTCGACGTTCGTCACCATCGTGCACGCGGATGATGAGTTGAAAGACAATTATGCAACGGTGATGCGCGAGCTCGCGCGGAGGCATCCGTCGGCCGCCATGTACTTCTGTTTTGCCGACGTCATCGACGATCGCGGTCGGGCAACGTTTTCTCTACCTGATGTCGTCAAAACCGTCATCGCGCCGCAACGCGCGGAATTCAAGCTCGTCGGTGAGTCGGGATTGGTTCGGCTTTGCGTCGGCGATTTCATCATGTGTCCGACGGTCATGTATCGGCGTGAAGATTTGCGGCAGCCGGCGTTTTCCGACTCCCTGCGGCAAGTCGTCGACCTGGATCTGTATCTCGATGCGCTCTTCACCGGCCGGTCGATCGTTGGGACGCGCACTCGTGCGTATCGCTATCGTCGCCACGCGTCATCGACGACCAAGACGCTGACCGACGACGGGGGTCGATTCCGCGAAGAGGTCGCGCTCTACTTTCGTACGGCCGTCCGCGCCGACGGACACTCGTTTTCACGCGCGGCCTCGATGGCGCGTTGGATGCCGCTCGTGCGCATCAATCTCGCGCTCAGTTTCGCAAGCGATCTCCTCGCCGGACGGTTGTCGGTCGCCGGTCGGAAACTGCGTCTCCTCATCGCGCGTTCGGAGGCCAGCCTCCTCCCGCCGGAAAAGAGCCACGTATGAGCCTTTGGGCGGTCATTCCGGCGTATCGCGCGTCCGCGACGATCGTTCGCGTCGTGGAACGCGCACTGCAGTCTGTTGATGTCGTTGTCGTCGTCGATGACGCGTGCCCGGAACGGTCGGGCGAGATCGTGTCTGCCGCATTTCCCGCAGACGCACGCGTACGGGTGATTCGACTGCCCAAAAATCGGGGCGTCGGCGGAGCGACGAAGGCCGGTTTTGCGCTTGCGCTCGAAGCCGACGCGTCGATCGTCGTCAAGCTCGACGCCGACGACCAAATGGATGCCACGTTCATCCCGTACATGGTCGAACTCTTGCACGATCATCCGCAGATTGCGCTGGTAAAGGGGAATCGGTTTGGATCGAACGCCGTGCTTCGGACGATGCCGATCGTCCGATTGATCGGCAATTCCGGCCTTTCGTTTCTCGTGAAGATTGCCAGCGGCTACTGGAACTTGATCGATCCAACCAACGGCTATATCGCGCTCCGAACCGATGCCTTGCGCGATCTCGATCTCGGACGTCTTGCCGACCGCTACTTTTTCGAAATCGATCTGCTGTGTGCCCTTGGGATTCGTCGGGCGTCGATCGCCGAGTTGCAAATGGATCCCATCTATCTCGGTGAGAACAGCAGTCTCTCGATCACCAAGACGTTGGTGTCCTTTCCCGGACCGCTCCTGCAACGTACGCTGCGTCGACTCTTCGTTCAGTATGTCATCGCTGACATCAACGTCGCGACGCTCTATGCTGCGCTCGGCATTCCGCTCTTCGTGATCGGAGCAATTTTCGGTCTGTATCAATGGCACGAATCGCACGTCACGGAACTCCCGCGTACGTCCGGCACGGTCGTCCTCGCGCTGCTCTTTTTCATCATCGGTTTCCAATTGATGCTGCAGGCGGTCGCGTACGATGTATCGGAAGCAACGCGAACGCTCAAGGCGAAAGTCATCCGCGGTGCCCTCGAAGCGAGCTCGAGCGCCGAACTGCACGCGATGGTCGGCGAAAAAAGCCGTATCGCGCGATAACGAGGAACATGAACGAAGCGCCTACGTCGACGGCCGACTACGTCGAATTTCTCCAAAACCAAAATCGCGGCTGGAAACGGTTTGTCGACGTGCAGATTCCCTATCGCTTTAATATCCGACGGATCTGTCATGGCGCGGTTCTCGAAGTCGGTTGTGGCCTCGGGCGTCACCTAAAAACATTGGGGCCGGGCGCGATCGGGGTCGAACACAACGACCGGGCGATCGAGATATGCCGAGCGCAAGGACTCACCGTCTATTCGAGTTCGACGTTTGCCTCACAGTGGGAAGCGGCGGGCGGATCGCGCTTCGATACCCTCCTCTTTTCCCACGTTCTCGAACATTTGGAACGCGATGAGGGGCGCACGATCGTTCGGGAGTACATGCGCTTCTTGCGCCCAGGCGGGCGACTTGTTGCCATTACGCCGCAAGAGCGCGGTTTTGCCTCAGATCCCACCCATGTATCGTTCTGCGACTTTGAGACGCTCGCCGAGCTTGCCGCGTCGTGCGGGTTTCGGGTCGAGCAATCCTACTCGTTTCCATTGCCGCGCTGGGCCGGTCGCGCATTTCAACACAACGAGTTCGTCGTCGTCTCGACGTTGCAAACGCCGCAAACGGTCGTCTAGCCCGGGCCGTGCATTAGTGGACCTCGAGCGAAATTGGATCGTCGAGCGGCTCGAGTTGCGTTCCGGTGTCGACCGCAAAATGAATCTGGTGAGCTCCCGTGGCCACCGTTGCGATCGAGACGTGCGCGACGAATCCTGACGAACCAAGGACCGGGTTTTTGAAGAAGGCCGCCACATCGGGGCGAGCTGAGCCATAGGTCGCTTGAAACCAGGTTCCCTCGTCGATGCGATAAACGACCGCTTTTGGACTGCCATTGCGATCGGTCAACGCCCAACCGTCGATCGTCATCGGTTGGTGGGTTGCGCTTATCGCGCTTCCGTGGGCGCTCTGTCCGCGCGCGATCGTCGTTAAGACGGTACCGACGCGTACGCCGTCGATCGAGCCATGCGCCAGTTTTCCAGGCTTCGCGCTGATCGTTACGGGTGGATCCACCGGTGCAGGCCACAGGCGCGGAACGAGAACGAATAGGACGGCTACGACGGCCACGCAACCCAACGCGGCAAGGATCATCGTACGGAAGTTCACGTGCGACGCCGCGCGTGTTCGATCGTGATGTCGATCGTCGCCCCAAACGTTGCGGGCACGTCGGTCGTGATTACGAGAGATTGCACGTGTGACAAAAGCGTTCCGGCAAACAATGCGCGTGTCTCCTCAAATGTGCGTGGGCTCGGTTCGACGATCATGCCAATCGCCGCGGCTTCGGGGATGATGCGAAACTTCGCGGTCGTGCCATCATCGTACTTCAACGTCATGAACAGATCGCCGATCCGAAAGAGGGTCTTGCGAAGGCGCCCGGTCGTGGAGTACGTGGTGCGAATCGCGATGCGCGCGAACTCGCTTGCATTCCGCGAATCGTGTGCGATCGGAACCGTCTCGTCGAAGCGAACGCTGCGCCTTTCTTGCCGTTGCCAAGGTGTGCATCGGTCGGGGTTCGGGCCGGCCAAAACAACCGCCGCACCGCCATCTTTTGTCGAGGCGATCGTTCCATCCGAGCGGTACCGACAGGCGAGCGTAATCATCATTTGCGGGGAATCGGAAAATGGATACCGGCCGTCGATCGCGTTCAAGGAATACAGGACGAATCCCGGAGGACGATTCGTCAGACTCGCTACGTTCGCGCTGTCGATCGGAGGATCGTACGCGGCGTAGGCTTGCAAGCCGGGTACGGGTTTCCAATTCAAACCGCTCGCGATCGCGACGGTCGCTTCGGACGGCTCGACATCGACCGGTGCGCGACCGAATCGGGCGATCGTTGCTTCGGGAAGACGGTCTCCCGCGAGTGCCAGCGCATTCTCGGCATCGAGGGTCGCTTTTTGGTGCGGGACGGTGAAGAGAAACCCAAGCGCCGCGTTGATGCTCGCCGGCGCGACGCCACCGAGGACGCTCAACCCAAGCGCCGACTGTGTGACCGAAAAAAGCGCGAACGTACTCACGAGGAAGGCAACGAAGCCGAGTCGACGCGCGCTCGGCCGACGCAGGGCTGCATATCCGATGGAGCAGACCGCAGCTGCGGTGATTGCGAAATAAAAGACGTGTCCGTCTTGGCGAACGAACCCGTGCTTGAAACCGCCGAAGAGCGCGAATGCAAGGGCTGCTGCTAAGGGGATATTCCCTTCGAGCGAAAGCGCAATCACGAGCAGTCCGACGATCGCGAATTCGGCTAAGGCAAAACGCAACTGGTCGGGCGAACCGGGCTGCGACATCGCACTCGAGTAATCCGCCGCTTCAGCGAGCGAGAGATGTGCGAAATCGAGCATCGCCGGCGCGAAAACGAAAATTCCCGCGAGCGCGATCGCAACACCGGCGGCAGCGAAGACGACGCGGCGACGATCGGATCCATAGCACGCAAGCACCGCGCACGCAACGGCGCCGGCAGCGACAGCAATCGTTAGAAGACCGCCCGTAAATACCGCGAGGGCAGCCGCTGCAAACGCCGTAGCGAAGGTAAGACCGGCGGCTATCCAGCGCAGCGTATGCACGCGGGCGGCGAACAGGATGGATCCGAGATAAAACAGCGTGGCAGCGCCGCCGCAATCGATCGCGAGGGTGAACTTCGTCATCGCGGCGACACCGGCGAGCGTTCCGAGCGCCAAGGCGCTGGCCACCATGCGACGCGGCGTGCGAAGCGAGCGCGCGCCGAGCGCGGCGAGAAACGCAAAGAACAAGAGATAATCGGCGCCGCTGGGACTCGCGGCAAGCGCGATAAGGACTGCCGTAAGAGCGATACGTTGCGTTATCGACATCGGCGAGGATATCGCTACGTATGCGCAGCCGGCATAGACAATCGCGACTAGTGCGGAGAAGCGAGCGATATCTCCGAGCACCGCTGTGGTTGGAATTCCGATGACCAAATAGCCGAGCGGACCGAACGTGAATGCAATATCGCGCCCAAAGACCAGTCGATCGGTATGGGCCACGCTCAGCGCAAGCGACCACGCGGCGTCGAGGCCGGATCGCGCGTGCTGTGGCGTGCGAATCGCCAGCACAGCGATGAAGATGGCAACGAGGCTAAGCAGAACGCGGCGCGCGATCACCGCTGACGCGCCCGCGGCGCGATCACATCGAAGCGAATGCGCTGCGCCGAAGCGCGATAGGCGCGTCGATCCGGCGACGTCGCGACGATCCATGCCGCGTATGTTCCGCGCGCGAACGCTTTGCCGGCAAGCTCGAGCGAGAAGCCCGTCCCGCCCGCTTCGGCGAGTGGATAATCCAAAGGATAGTAGCGCGGCACGTCCTCGACGCCCGCGAAATCCTTACATTCATGGACTTCGAGATACGCACCGCTTAGGTTGCTGGCCTCGATCGTTCCCGCAATGTGGAAAGTCTCTGCTGCCTCGAATGCCGAGGGTGGCGAGACGATCGCGGCAGGCAAGACCTCGATGAGCAGCCGTGCGCCGACCGGGAATTCTTCATGCGGCGGGATGACGACGATCGCGTTATCGCCGGCAAGCGATATCCACCCAGCGTCGGTCTCGCATTCGACGGCAACCGAATGTCGGCCGGTCGGAAGTGCCCCAAGTTGAAGCGGAATTGCAAACCCCGACGCGCTAGCATCAGTGCGCCCGAGCACTTTGGCGATGTCTTCACGATGATAGCCGAGGAAGCCGGGCACGACGATCCTCGTCCCGAGTCGGAGGCGGACCCGCTTGATCGTCTCCAGAGGGTGATACGCCCAACCGCGCACGATCAGCGCGGATCCGGCGATCACCGAAAAGTTCTCACCCGGCCGAGCCATCCGACGGCGCCCAAAATCTTGGATCGAATCGATGGACCCGCGCAACTCGACGCGGCCTTTGGCGACCGCTTCGGGCGCAAGCGGCGCCGTGTCCTCGGATCGGGCCGCGATGTGCACCGTGGTGGCTGCAAACGAATACCAGGTTTTATCGTCGGGAAAGCGGATCCAGGCTTGCAAATCGTGGGAGCCCGGCGGAAGTCCGCGGGTTGGTACA
>Ga0123339_10000739_pt1 | contig 23891 bp, 26 predicted proteins | sample lystaG_FD_89956 | JGI IMG/M metagenome (GOLD analysis project Ga0123339, IMG submission 89956) | Glacier valley bacterial and archeal communities from Borup Fiord, Nunavut, Canada, to study Microbial Dark Matter (Phase II) -... | ecosystem: Environmental > Aquatic > Freshwater > Ice > Glacier ...
CAAGGCCAACTGCGTTAAGTGTCACAGTGACGGTCAGACGAGCATGTTCCAAACCTCTACCTACACGTTCGGTACGCACTGGTCCGCCGAGAACCGGATCCTTGCGGCGCTCGGCGTGGCAAGTGCGGGGTCGAGCACCTCATCAGAAGAGAACCTGTGTTTCAAGTGTCACAGCGGTAGCACTGGCAAAGACGCATACGGTGTGAAAACCATGACTGCGAAGGCCCAATTGATTGAACCCTTGTTCAGCAAGACGTACACGCATACCGTTTCAGCTTTCAATGGCATTCATACCTCCGATGAGACCTCGATGAACACTAAGCATGTTTCATGCGAGGACTGTCATGGGGTGCATAGTTCCCAGGCTGGCGAGCATGCGGCGAAGAGTGCGACCAACGGGTCTGTTGCTGGGGGAGCGGTCTTCGGTGCCTGGGGTGTGCGAGCCACAACGTGGCCGAGTTCCTGGGTGGTGCCCAGTTCATGGATTGTGAAGACTATGGCTGGAGGCAGCGATGACCTCGAAGGCTACGTCTGTCTCAAATGCCACTCCAATAGCAGCACGATGTTGAATAGTACTGTGCCACCATCAGGGATGCACAGTGCCCTCAATACGTTTACGAACTTGGCACAAGAGTTCAATCCTAATAATGCCAGCTATCATGCGGTGTTAGGAGCGAGCAAGGCGGACGCACAAGCATACGGCAGCTACATTGACGGATGGTCATACAACTCGCGTATGGCTTGTTCTGACTGTCATACTCAGGATGGATCGGGTACTTCTGGACCGCATGGTTCGGCGTACAAGTGGATACTCAAGTGGAGCTACGATCCGCAGACTGATGGGGCGCCGGGAGGCACGACGTTCTGTCTTCAATGTCACAACCCCATTACCAACAACAATACCGGCAGCGGTGGGGGGACGGGGTTTTCTAACGGTTCCAGGAATCTGCATGCTTCGCATGCCACTGCGCTATTGTCGCGAGGGGCAGAGTGTTCTGAATGCCATGTGACACCAGCACATGGCTGGCAGCAGCCCCATCTACTCAATGATGTGAGCCATCAGCAGAACCCGTACACCTATTACATCACGGGTGTCGGATCGAATAACTATGTTGTAAGTAGTTGGTGCGACTACCGTGGATGGACAGGAAAGTCAAAGTGCGGGAACTCGTGTCACTAATTGCGGAGAAGAGCGGTTCTGCTCACGTGATTGATGTCGTGAGAGAAGCGCGACGCGCGAAGCGATTGATCGCAACGTGTGTTGCGCTCGTAGCGTTAGCCGTTGTCGTATCTGCACTTCTTGGATGTGGGGCGTCCTCATCCCCGGGAGTCTCGACGGTTGAGGATGAACCCACGCAAGAACTGTTCCGTGACACTCCAGACCATGCGGTTACCGGCTATCTTGAGGCCGCAGCGAGAGCATATTACAGCCTGGATAGCACAATGGTCGCTGCTTACGTGACCAATGACCAATGGTTGCGTGAAGATGCGTATATCGAGCTGCTTCGTACGCGCAACGAGGCGGTCCAGATGAATCTTAAGAGCCTGCAATTTACAGTGGGGAGCCAGTCAACTGGTCCAGAATCGGCAACGGTATCCACGAGTGAGTTATGGCAGTGGCGAATATGGAATCTACACACGCGTCAACCCAAAGCCAACTGGAATTCCAGTGCATACCATGTCGTTTATTCCCTGGTCCACGATGGCTCAATATGGAAAGTAGATGGGACGAGCGTAGAGGGCTCATCAACAGCATCGGACTCCGTACGGCAGTGATGTCTCGATTTGAACTCCAGTACGCCCCGACATTGGGCGATTCGGTGTTGTCTAGGAGAGGACGATGATGCTCAAGGCAGTCAAGCCGCGCACGTTGGCTATCGTTGCGGCCACGCTCACGGTGGTGGGGATTCTTGCCATCGTGGCACTCTGGAAGATCTACGGCGGGGGTGTCGGGCTCAAGGGATTTCCCGCTGGCAGCACGGAGACTGTTGCCTACTCCGGCCGTTTTCCCGCGCAGGGAGACGTCGCCCTCAAAGGTCCGATGGGCATCGTTTATGCGGGCGGGCGGATCTACGTGGCCGAGTCAAAGGCTGGCCGCATTGCGGTCTTCAGGCCTAGCGGTGTGCGTCTTGATGACATCACTGTGCCGCCGCTTGAGGGCGCTACGACGTGCTACCCGATAGATATCGCTGTTGTCGGCAACACCACGCTCGCTGTGGTCGACACTGCGGGCCGCCGCGTCGTGGTCGTCAGCACGCGAGCCAAGCCCGGCCATGCGGTCAGCCTCACTGTTGGTTCGCGCGACAAAACGACTGCTCCCGTGCAGCCCAACGCAGTTGCGTGCGGCGACGGCGAGCTCTTTGTCGCTGACGGCGATGACCACACCATCAAGGTGTATCGCGCTGTTAATGGCACGTACCTGCGAACTATCGGTGCGAGCCTCAAACCCGCGCTGACCTACGTCGGCGGGATGTGTCTTGATAACGGAAGGCTGTATGTAAGCGACTCCAATGCCGGCCGAGTGGTCGTGCTCGATAGTCAGACCGGTGCGGTGAAAGAGGTGTTCCCCGATCGGCTGAGTCTGCCGCGGGGAATCGCTGTGGGCGGAACTGGCGATATCTTGCTCGCGGACACCTTCGCTCAGACGGTCTACGTGGATGGCGTGGACGGCATCTCGCGCGCCCGCATCACGGCGTCTACATCTGCCGAGCTCCCGCTAACCAGCCCACGGGACGTGGCATGGGTCGACTCCGCTGGCAGGGCGTATATCACTGATGCTCAGACCGGTGTCATCGACGTGTTCAACGTCCGCGCCAGAAGCGGGCGGTGAGCCGATGCGTCGTACGCGGTTGTATGTGACGCTCGTGGCGCTATTGCTCCCGGTAGTCGTGCTTGCCGGATGCGCGTCAAATCCGGCCACCAGCGCCGATTCTCATCCGGCGGCCCAGGCGGTGGAGCGGGTGCTTCAGCTCCGCGCCAGGCACGTCACCGACCCTTCCGCCTTCGCACAGTACTTTGCCGCGGCATCGGTCGCCACCGCTCTGGCACAGAGTGCCGACACGACTGCGGGCGCGATACCCGGTTGGCAGTTGCCCTACGTCAGTAAAGCGACCACTTCGACAGCCGAGGTGGTGGTGGTCTGGCACACGTCGACGGCTGCCGCTAACTGGCCAGCGGCGAGTATCTTCACCATGCGGCGCGAGGTGGGGGGCTGGGTCATCGTGGATGCATCGACGTCTACCATGAAAGCACCGGAGCCTCTTGAGGGTACAGATGATTAGGCATCAGATGACTCGCCTTATATAATGCCTCCACTCGACAAAAAATACTCGGAGGTACTAATGTCTGGAAGACGAACGGCACCTGAGGCTACGTTGTATCGTCTCGCGCTCTATCACTGCTATCTCGGGCAGATGATCGCCGTAGGTGCTCCGGAGAGAGTGACTTCACGCCAGCTCGCCGAGGACCTCGGCGTCAAAGATGAGACCGTGCGTCGTGATGTCTCCTTTGTGGGCGACATCGGTCGTCCCGGCGCAGGATACGATCCACAGGTACTGTTTCGTGAAGTCTCCGCGTTCCTGGGACTGGTGGGAGAGTATCCCATCATCATGGTCGGCACACTGCAGATGCTGAGCGCGCTGCGGGTCGTGTTTCCTGCCGAGAGCTTCGGCGTCAAAGCGACCGTGTGCTTTTCTGAGAATGAAGCCGATGACGGCGTCCAGTTCGATGAGCTCACCATCCGTCATATCTCTCACATCAAAGACATGCAGCCCGGGTTGACGCCCGATGTGGCGCTGGTGGCGTGCGCCCCCGAGGTGTTGGTGGATGTCATCGATCAGTTTCACGAGGTGGGAGTGCGCGGCGTGCTGCTTCTGACGGCCGCCATACATGTTCAGCGGCCCGAGGGCATGACGATTAATCAGATTCGCATGCCTTGCGATATCAAAGCGCTCGCATGCACCTGTCGGCTACCGCGGACCGAGGCGGCGGACTAAGCCCGCGCGGCAGCGCTGCATCGTCCGTATGGTATACTCTGTCGGTTTCACTGGCCGTCCTGGGCTACCGGGATGCGAACAACCGCGCGATGGAGGATCGATTCTATGTCCAAGGCCGATCTGGTCCTGCTGCACGCTCCGAGCGTCTATGACTTTCGTGAGACGTCCATCATGTATGGTCCAGTTTCGGATCTGGTGCCGTCGAGTCCTATCTTTGAGATGTATCCGATCGGATTGACCACGATCGCCGAGTACATGGAGCGCTTCGGGCTCAATGTACGACTCGTCAATCTGGCGCTGCTCATGCTCATAAAGCCGGGCTACGATGTGGAAAAAGCCATCCGGGAGATGGATCCGGCGGTCTTTGGCATCGATCTGCACTGGTTGCCTCATGCGCACGGCGCTATCGAGATAGCACGCATCTGCAAGAAGTACCATCCCGACACGCCTGTGGTCTTTGGCGGACTGTCGGCCACGTACTTCCATGAGGAGCTTGTCTCATATCCCTGCGTCGATTACGTGGTGCGCGGAGATTCGACTGAAGACCCGTTCACGCAGTTGGTCTTCGCGCTTAAGCGTGGCGGTAGCGTGGCCGATATTCCCAACCTCACGTACAAGACCGCCGATGGCTCTGTGATGGTCAACGAGATATCGTATTCGCCGGCTACGTTCGACCACGTCCACATGGATTATCGCTTCAGCATGCGTTCGGTCATCCGCGACCGCGACATGATGAGCGCTCTGCCGTTCAACGGCTGGTTGAGCTACCCGGTCTCGGCATCGCTGACGTGCCGGGGTTGCACCCGCAACTGTGCCACCTGCGGCGGGTCAGCATATGCGTTCCGCAACCATTTCGGCCGTGAACGTATCGCGTTCCGCGACCCGGAGCTGTTGGTCCGCGATATAGGCACGATCGCCAAACACATCCCCGGCCCGGTCTTCGTTCTCAACGACTTCCGGCAGGCCGGCGACGACTACGTCCACGCGTTCATCGAAGGCCTCAGGCGGATCGACTTTAAAAATCCCATCGGCTTCGAGTTCTTCTCGCCGCCTGAAGAGGAGTTCTACGAGCTGTTGGACGCCAATCTCAACGACTATTCGGTGGAGATATCCGCCGAGAGCCATGACGATGAGGTGCGCAAGGCGTTCGGTAAGCCATACGCCTGGGACGCTCTCGGTGAGTCCATCGAGGCGGCGCTGCGGCACAACTGCAAACGCTTCGACCTCTATTTCATGACCGGCATCCCCGCGCAGACCGCGCAGTCTGTGCTCGAGACCGTTCCCGCAGTACGCGATCTGTACCGCAGGGTCGGCGACGACAAGCGTCTGCTCGCGTTCATCGCACCGATGGCGCCATTCCTTGATCCGGGTTCGCGCGTCTTCGATGACCCGGACGCCTTTGGCTATACGCTCAGGGCGCACACGCTCGAGGAGCACCGTCAGCTTCTGCTGCAGCCCTCATGGAAGCACATCCTCAACTACGAGCCCGACGGCATGACACGTGACGAGATGGTCGACGTCACCTATGAGGCGGCCGTGGGCTTTAATCGCATCAAGGCCGAGGTGGGCATTACCGACAAGACCACTGCGATGCAGACCGAGGAACGCATCGCGCAGGCGCGCCAGGCCATGGTGCGCGTGGACGAGATCGTGAGCCATCCCGCCGCGCAGCGCGGTGAGCTCCTTGCGGCCTACAAGCGCGAGCTTGATGAGCTCAATGAGAACACCGTGTGCGTGAAATCTGAACTCAACTGGCCCGCCAACATCAATTGGCGGCATATCGTCTACAACATCGGCCTGTGGTTCAGCGTGACGTTCCAGCAGCTGTTCCCTCGCTTTCGCAAGATCGATCATAGATTCGAGGAGACCCGCTGTGACGACCGCGCCTGAGAACACGCCGACCTCTGCGCCCGGCCAGCCGACGACCGACCGCGTCCGGGGCATCTTTAGCACCATTGCCCCCAAGTACGATCGGTTCAACAGGCTCTCCAGCATGGGGATCGATCGCATCTGGCGCCGCCGCACCGTTCGTTATGCGGCGCTGACTCCAGAAAGCGCAGTGCTGGATCTGGCTGCCGGAACCGGCGATCTGACCATGGCTATCGCGCGGCAGGCTGCGCCCGAACAAGTAGTCTCTACCGATTTCGTGCCCGAGATGCTTGAGATCGGCAAGCCTAAGGCCGCCAGGTATCGCGGCCGCACCAAGATCACCTTTCAGGTCGCTGACGCCCAGGACCTCCCATTCGACGATGAAAGCTTCGACGCTGTCACCGTGGCTTTCGGTGTGCGCAACCTGCCGGATCGTGAAGCCAATTTCCGAGAGGTCCTGCGCGTGCTCAAGCCGGGCGGACGCTATGTGATCCTCGAGTTCAGCACCCCGGCGTTTGCGCCGTTCAGAGCGCTCTATCACTTCTACCTGAGAACGGTCATTCCAGGGCTCGGTGGTATGCTCACTGGAGATCGGGCATCGTTTGACTATCTCAATGAGTCCATACTCGCGTTTCCCGATCAGCGGGCTCTGGCCGCAGCTCTCTCTCAGACGGGCTTTTCCTCAGTCCAGTGGCATAATCTGACCATGGGAATCGTTGCGGTGCACGTGGCTGTCAAGTAGGCCCAGTGGCGACGGATCGGCGAGGGTTGTAGGATTGGTGTCCGGCTTCAGGCGGCCATGGAGGTAGTCATGCTCTTGCTCGCTCACTACGTTCTGCCCCTTTCGTCGCCCTACATCGAGGACGGCGGGGTGTTGGTGCGCGACGGCGCTATCGTCGCCGTGGGAACCCGCAATGATCTTCTCGCGGCGTATCCTCATGAAGAGACGCATGACTTTGGTCTGGCGGCGCTCCTGCCGGGTTTCGTGGATCTTCATACGCATTTTGAGTATTCGGCGTTCCGCGGTGCCGTCGATGACCTTCCGTATACTCGTTGGAAGCTGCAGGTGTTTTCAAAAGAGCCCCTGCTCGACGAGCAGGACTGGCGCGATTCCGCAGTGCTGGGTGCGGTGGAGGCCGTCCGTTCTGGTATTACGACGATCGCCGACATCACCGACTCCGGAGCTTCGCTTGACGCCGCAGTGGATGCAGGACTACGTGGTGTCGTCTATCACGAAGTCTCCACTATGGATAAGAAGCGCGTGGGGGGCGTTATGGACGCCGCCCTCGGCGACATCGAGCGCTGGAAGCAGCGTGCTGATGGATCTTTGATCACCATCGGTATCGCACCTCACTCTCCGTATTCGTGCCACCCTGAGCTCTTTAGGGCCGTTGCCGATTACGTGGGCGACTCGACGATGCCGGTGGCCATCCACCTCGCTGGCTCCAAAGACGAGTATGATTTCGTCCGGTATGGCAGTTCTATGCTCGGACAGGAGTTCCGCAACAATGCAGGTTGGGGAGACGTCCTGTGGATGCCTACGGGAGTCAGCCCGGTTCAGTACGTACATCAGTGGGGGCTTTTCGAGGTTTCTAATATCCTCGCTATCCACTGTGTGCACGTGGATGAGCACGACATCGATATCCTGGCCAGGATGGACGTGGCAGTCGCACACTGCCCGCGCTGCAACCTCAAACTCGGCATGGGCATCGCGCCATTGTATTCACTGATCGGTGCCGGGGTGCGTCTTGGAATCGGCACGGACTCGCCTGCGTCAAACAGCACCACGGACTTCTTCGACGAGATGCGCGTCGGTCTGCTGATGCAGCGAGGGGTGGGCGGTGAAGCTTCGTTCCACTCTGGACAACGCTCTCTTGAGGCGGCTACTCTCGGCGGTGCGCAGGCGCTCAAGATCGATCATCTGGTCGGCACGCTCGAGGTAGGCAAACGTGCCGATGTGATCGCTGTAGACCTCTCCCATAACCATCAGACTCCGACACAGGATCCGGCCGCCGCGTTGGTGCACACCTCGAACCAGGAGGATGTGTTGATGACCATGGTCGACGGGCGGATCCTCTATGAGAACGGCGTCTTCACGACGATCGATCCTGAAGCGATCGTGGACTCCATCGAGCGGGTGCGCGTGAAACTGCGTGACTGAGCTTCGCTGTTCGGGCGCTCTCATGGGCCACCACGGCGTGGCGTTTGCTGAGTGATATAATCTCGACGACCTGGACTAAGATGCATGTCTTGAAGTCCAGTGTACGGTCACACTTCCATAGGAGGTACAGGCACGTGAGTGACGACTTCTTTATTGACGAGGACGAAGCCCCTAAACCCGCAGCGAAGCGTGGCACACAGTCCAAAAAAGCAAAGCTTGCCGCTGCTAAGGCTGCCGTCAGCTCCATCCCAGCGAGTGGTCCGGCGGAGAATCAGGGCGTGAGCATGACTATCACCGTCCTGGTAGCGGTTATCGCGCTGTTGCTCGGTTTGATCATCGGGCTCATGATTCCCAAGACCGGTGCTTCTACCGCGACTGCCGCGACTTCTGCGACCGCCGCGGCTTCTACCGATACCACGTCGGCTCCTCAGCTGACTCAAGACGAGCTTGATGCAGGAGCTCTGCCGACGGGGCATCCCGATATCAGTGGAATGGCTACGAGCGAGACGGCCACGTCTGCCGCAACAGGCAACTAGACAGTCGCAGCGGCCAGTATGCTGCGTTCCGCACTACAGAAGGAGTCTTTGATGGCAGTTGATAAGTCACGTACGCCGATGTGGATGAAGGTCGTCATCTGGGTCGTTGCCGCTTCGTTTGTTGGCGGGGGTGTCATCGTCGCCGGCAGCGGAGGTGGTTCTTCCTCTTCAAAATCTTCGTCAGGCGAATCATCAACGGCCACTAACACTGCGAGTTCGATCGCGGCACAGTATAAGCCGGCAATCGATGCGGCCGATACGGGCCTCAAGTCCACTCCTGAGAACTACGATTCGCTGGTCACGCAAGGAAACAACTACTACGACTGGGCCGCAGCTGTGGTCAACGCGAGCATCGACCCCTCGGTGTCTAATTCGCTGTTCATCAGCGCCGCGGATTTCTACACTCGCGCCACCGAGACCAGCACGACCGCACAGGCTGCGGTGTGGGGCGACCGAGCGTTCGCTCTTTACTATGGCGGTAGCGCCGACGCGAAAGCCGCTCTCGAGGACTTCATGAAAAAAGACGCCAAGGACACTACCGGGCAGCTGGCAACAGCCAAGAGCATGCTGACTGACCTCAAGACTCAGGCGAGCACTGAGACTACCGCGCAGTAGGGATTCATTCTTGGATGGCACACGTAGGGGGACGGCTCCATTGGAGCTCGTCCCCCTACGTGGTTCGAGATCGTCATCGGTGCGGAGGTATGCTTGTATCGGCTACCATCGCTTGTGCCTGAGCAAGCGAGCGTGTCGACGAGAAGATGGTCGACAGCCGGGTTAGATCGAGGATGTTGTCCACGGTGTCGTTGGTGACGAGCACGAGGCGACCTCCGCGGGCACCGTATTCCTTTGACAACGAGAGCAGTAGACCCAGGCCTGAGCTGTCGAGATAGTCCAGGTTGGACAGGTCAGCGATGGTGGAGCTGGGAGCTTGCTTGAGCAGGCGGTCGATGGTCATGCGGAACCTGGCGCATTCGCTGTAGTCCAGGTCGCCGACGAGCGTCAGCAACCAGTGGTGCTCATCGGGTTCAAGCTGAATGGTTAGCGTCTTGACTCCTCTGAGTTCTCGGCCATTGCGGATTACCTACCCCAATCAGATGAACCGGGAACGCGAAAGCCCAGGCTGTTGCATCGCACTCTGTTCGCGATTGCATTGCCAAGGTACAATCGGTGCACCGAAGACGTCGTCACGGAGGCGAGCAACGCATGGAACTTGATATCGCCACTGAGCAGAACGCCGGAGTATGCACGATCGCTCTGAGCGGAGAAGTGGATGTCTATACATCTCCGCAGCTCAAGCAGGAGCTCGTCAACGCCATAGAGGGCGGATGCGTCAATCTGGTCATCGACCTGGAGAAGGTCGTATTCATCGACAGTTCAGGTCTCGGTGTGCTCGTCAGCGGTCTGCGCCGCGTGAAGGAGCGCTCTGGCACTATGCGTCTGGTGTGTACTCGGGAGAACATCCTCAAGATCTTTCGGATAACCGGACTCGACAAAGTGTTTCCGTTGTTTCCGACGCTTGATGCAGCAGGGGAGTTCTGAGAACCGCTGGTTGCTATGCTCGGAGTGTCCTCTTAGACTGTGACCCGCTATGCACGGCGGGCGGATTACTTTTGCGTTTTGAGGAGTGGTGCGATGTTCGGCATCGGTGGAACAGAGTTCCTCGTGATCGCGGTCGTGGGCTTGCTGCTATTTGGGCCAGACAAGCTGCCGCAGTTCGCGCGCACCCTCGGTCGCTTCATGCGCGATTTCAAGCGCTACCAGGCGATGATGGAGGCTGCTATCCGGTCTGAGATGAATGCTGTCGAGGGCGCTGCCGACCCCTTCAAGAAGGGCAAGGAATTCCGTGAGCAGGTGCAGGCCGAGCAGGCCGCCAGAGCGAGCGAAAAGACAGGCGAGGAGCCCGATGAGCAGTCTGTAGAGCCTCCGGGTCCCGATGAGCCAGAGGCGCCAGCGGTCTATGAGGATGAGCCTATCCTCGGCCCGCGCCATATGGCACAGCCACCATCCGTCGCGCCGCAGGTTCAGGCGGACGCTACGGGGAAGGAGGAGCGTTCGGACTCTGAGTCCTGAGCGCCAACACTATGCCTATCTCACCCAAACGCATGCCGTTCTTCGGGCATATCGAGGAGCTCCGCCGACGGCTATTCGTCATCGTAGCGGTGCTCACGGTGTTCTGTATCGGCTTTTACTTCCTGAGCGACCAGATATACGCCATCCTCATCGCGCCGGTGAAGTCCGTCATCGGAGAGAATGCGGCGTTTACCTTCGATGTCCTTGAAGGCATGATGAACCGCTTCAAGCTCGGTCTCTGGGCCGGGCTCCTCGCCGCGAGCCCTGTCATCATCTATGAGGTGCTGGCGTTCTTCCTCCCGGCTCTCAAGCCCAAAGAGCGTCGCTGGTTCGTATCGACTTTCGTCGCTGCTGTGGCGCTCTTTGCGTCCGGTGTGGCGTTTTGCTACTTCTTCATCCTCGAGCCGAGCTCTGCCTGGCTGGTCGCGCAGAATGGTGAGACGTTCAGCCTCATGTTGCGAGCGTCGAGCTTCCTGCAGTTCGAGATGTGGTTCCTGGCGGGTTTTGGCATCGCATTCGAGGTGCCGGTCGCGGTGTTCTATCTGGTCTATTTCGAGGTGGTTCCGTACGCCAAACTGCGCAAGAACTGGCGGACCGTTTGGGTGGTCATCGTCGTAGTCGCCTCGGCTATCACACCTGACTGGTCTCCGATCAGCATGGGCGCGCTATCAGCCGTCATGATCGTGCTGTTCGAAGGAAGTATGCTTCTCGTACGCGGCATGCTTCGCAAGAAGATCGCCGCAGATGAAGCGGATGAAGACGATGACGATGATAGCGACGATGCCAGCGCCGAGTAGGCGGGGAGAAGCCACGCTATGCATGAGATGGGCGTTTGCGACGGTATCCTGAAAGCAGCCATCGAGGCCGCCACGGATCAGGGTGCGGTGAAGATCAATAGTATCGACATCACGGTGGGCGAGCTCATGCAGGTGGTCGAGGAGTCTCTGCAGTTCGCCTTCGAGGTGTTGCGTGAGGACTCCATGGCGGCGCAGGCCGTTCTCAATGTCACCTTCCTGCCTGCTGAGGCCCACTGTCTTGATTGCGGAACCGTCTTTAATCGCGATCTCTATGACGTCAAGTGCCCCAACTGCGGTAGTTATCTTGGCGAACTCATACAGGGTCGAGAGCTGCGTATCGACAGCATCGACATAGACTGATGCGGAGGGATCGCGCGTGAAGATCGATATCGCCAAAGGAATTCTCGAGAAGAACGATCAGCTGGCAGACGACAACAGGGCGCTGTTCGCCGAGAAGGGCGTTTTCGTCGTCGACTTGATGGCAAGCCCGGGTGCGGGCAAGACCTCCACGATCCTTGCGACCATCGCCGCGTTGCGCGATCGCTATAGTATCGCGGTCATAGAGGGTGACATCGCGTCGCGTGTCGACGCCGAGAGGATCTCGGCGCACGGTATCCCTGCGGTGCAGATCAACACCGGCGGCGCATGCCACCTCGAGTCCGATATGATTCGTCGCGCAGTCGATGCCCTGGATCTTGATTCACTTGATCTCGTGATCGTGGAGAACGTCGGTAACCTGGTGTGTCCCACCGATTTCGATCTTGGCGAGCACGCCAAGGTGATGATCCTCTCGGTGCCGGAAGGTGACGACAAGCCGCGCAAGTACCCCGGGATATTCTCGGTGTCAGAGGCCATCATCCTCAACAAGTACGACACCATGAGCGTTTTCGACTTTGATGAAGCGGCATTCAGGGACAGTGTGGCCAAGCTCAACCCTGCGGCGCCGATCTTTCCTATCTCGGCGCTCAACTATGATGGGGTGGACGCCTGGACGACATGGCTCACCGGTCGTATCGAGGCCGTGAAGGCCGGGCGACTGGCATGATCGGCCGCGCTGAAGCGCTCGATATGCTCAAGGCTCACGTCGAGAGCATCAATCTGGTGCACCACTGCGTTGCCGCCGGCATCATCATGGAGTCGTTGGCTCGCCACTTTGATATGACCGAGGAAGATGTGAATCGTTGGGAGCTCGCCGGGCTGTTGCACGACCTTGACTACGGACAGACCGCCGACGACCCCGCGCAGCACGGCGTCATATCGGCCCGGCTGCTCGCCGACCAGCTCGATGAGGAGCAGCTCCACGCGATCCTCGCTCATGCAGGTCACGCGCCGCTCGAATCAGTCATGGATCACGCGCTGTACGCTGCAGATCCTACCACCGGTTTCATCGTGGCCGCGGCTCTTGTGCGTCCGGACAAGTCGCTGGATGGCGTTGAGCTCAAGTCGCTCAGGAAGCGCTGGAAGGAGAAGTCATTCGCGCGCGGTGCGAGCCGCGAGCAGATGGCTACGTGCGAGGATATCGGCCTTGAACGCGACGCATTTCTTGAACTTGCGCTTGCCGCGATGAAGGCTCGCGCGGATGAGATCGGGTTGGCCGCGAAATAGCCTCGGGTCAGGGTAGGGTTGACGGCACGCTCTATACTCTCTAAGCAGTGCCAATACCTGACGACAGGACCAATCATGCGACTCGTCGTTTCCGAAAAGAATATAGCCGCCCGCCGTATCGCCGAGATCATGGCAACAGGCAAGCCTACGGCCGGCAAGATCTACACGACGCCCATCTACTCGTTCCGCCGCGGGACTGAAGACTGGGTGAGCATCGGCCTCAAAGGCCACATAATGTCGGTCGACTTCCCTGATGAGCATGACGGCGTGACGCTGTCTAAGTGGAATCTTGAAGCGCTCCCGACCCTGGTCGGCGCGCCGGTGCTCAAGCTCCCCAAGGAGAAGGGCATCATCCAGTCGCTCCGCAATCTGGCCAAGAAGGCCGATGAGGTCATCATCGCGACCGACTTCGACCGTGAAGGCGAGCTCATTGGTTCAGATGCGCGAGACATCGTGCTGGACGCCCATCCGGGCGTGCCGGTGTATCGCATGCGATTCTCGGCCATCACTCGCGATGAGATCGAGCGCGCTTTCGCCGAGATGGGCACCGTCTCCGATGAGCTTGCGCAGGCGGGGGAGACGCGCCAGGACATCGACCTCATATGGGGCGCGGTGGTCACCCGCTACCTCACGCTCGCGCACCAGATCAAGACGCGCCGTCCGTTTGGCGATGTGCTCTCTGCCGGACGTGTCCAGACGCCCACGCTCAAGCTCATCGTGGATCGCGAGAAAGAACGCGACGCATTCGATCCCGAGGACTACTGGGTCGTGCGCTCCACGTTTGAAAAGGGCGAAGACCGAATCACTGCCGGGCATGCTACTGATCGGTTCACCAGCGAGTCTGCTGCCGCTGCGGTGCTTGCTGCCGTCGAGGGGCAGGACAGCGGCACGGTGATGTCGGTGAAGCGCACCAAGCGTACCGTCAAACCGCCCGTGCCTTTCAACACCACAAGCCTCATGGCCACGGCCGCTTCCGAGGGCATCGCGCCGGCGCGCACCATGCGTCTGGCCGAGTCCCTCTACATGGGTGGCTACATCTCCTATCCGCGTGTGGACAACACCGTCTACCCGCCGAGCCTTGATCTTCCCGGCATCCTGCGGACGCTGGATGGAGTTCCGGCGTATCACGAACATGTCCAGCGTATCCTTGCCCGCGGTCCTATCGTGGCCACGCGGGGGCCCAAGGAGACCACGGACCATCCGCCTATCCACCCGACGGGCGCGTTGGACCCTGAGAAGGTCGATCCGGCGCAGTACAAACTCTACAATCTGATCTCGCGTCGATTCATGGCCACTCTTTCGGAAGCTGCCATCATCGAGGCCACGCGCGTCGACTTCGACGTGGCGGGACAAGGTTTCTATACTCGCGGCGACGTCGTGGTCAAACCGGGATTCAGAGCGCTGTATCCCTACGGGCTCAAGAAAGACGAGCACTTGCCAGCGCTTGTCGAGGGCGAGACCGTTTCGTTTCTCGGCGCCGAGATGGAAGGCAAGCAGACCCAGCCGCCCGCACGATACTCGCAGGGCAAGCTGATCCAGGAGATGGAGCGTCTGGGCCTGGGCACCAAGGCTACCCGTCACGACATCATCCAGGGGCTCTACGACCGCCGTTACGTACAGGAAGACCCGGTAGCGCCTACGTGCAAGGGCAAGACGGTCATCGAGGCGCTCACGACCTATGCGGCTCGTATCACGGACCCGGCTATGACGCAGGAGCTTGAAGAGGAGATGGACGCCATCGCCACCGCACGCGCTACTCGCGCGATGGTCGTGGGGCATTCACGTGAGCTTCTGGCCGAGGTCATCAACACGCTCGTCCCGATCGCTCCTGAGGTAGGCGAGCTGCTCAAGTCCGCTACGGATGAAGACGCTAAGGTAGGCGTGTGCCCCAAGTCTGGCCACGACCTGTTGATCAAGTTCTCGCCGCGCACGCGCAGCTCGTTCGTGGGCTGCAGCGGATACCCGGATTGCGATGTCACGTATCCGCTTCCCAAGAACGCCAAGTACGCCGCAGTCGATGAGATGTGTCCCGTCTGCGGCTTCCCGCAGGTCAAGGTGATGCAGTTCAAGAAGCGCCCCCGCGTGATGTGTCTGAGTCCGGACTGCCCCACCAAGAAAGGCCCAGAGATCATGATCGCGGCGGGTGGCTGTCCCACCGGCGATGGCGGAGACCTCAAAGTCGCTTACTCGGCGGTGGGTAATCGCTATGTTCGTTGCACCAACTACGAGAACTGCAAGACGAGCTATCCGTTGCCGCAGTCAGGCGAGCTGGAGTCCACCGGAGAGAAGTGCGAATGCGGCGCCCCCATCGTGGTGGTCCACACCAAGAAGGGCCCGTGGCGTATCTGCCTCGATCCGGCGTGTCCGCTCAAAGAAAAGCCCGCGGCCGCAACCGGCGCCCGGGGCAAAAAAGGCGCCAAGGCTCCTGCCAAGCGTCGTGCTGCGGCAAAACCGCGCAAGGCTCCGGCCAAGAAGCCTCCAAAGAGCTCGGGCTCAGAAGCCTGAGACACGTGCCGGACGTCGTGAGTGATAGAATCTGGCTGACTCGTGACTGTCGTCCGTGCGCCCATAACGATTGCGCGCGCTGTTTTCTATGAGAGGTGGTCCGATGGCACTTCCAAAGGTGACCGTGGTCGGTGCGGGACAAGTTGGCGCTACTGCTGCATTCCTTATGGCCGTGAAAGGTTTGGCGGACGTCGTGCTTCTCGATGTTGCCGAGGGTATTCCCCAGGGCAAGGCGCTGGACATGATGCACTCCAGGTCCATCGAGCACTTCGCGTCCACTGTGACCGGCACGAGCGATTACGCGGACACCGCAGGTTCTGACGTCGTGGTCATCACTGCGGGCCTTCCTCGCAAGCCCGGTATGTCGCGAGAAGACCTGCTGGCTGCCAATGGCGCCATCATGCGCTCGGTCATCGCTCAGGCGGTGTCGGCTTCGCCGGACGCGGTGTATCTGTGCGTTACCAACCCGCTCGATATCATGGTCTACCTCGCGTGGAACGAGTCGGGCCTGCCTGCCGGTCGCGTGATCGGCATGGGCGGCGTGCTTGACTCGGCGCGTTTTGCCTACTTCATCGCTCAGGCGACCGGGGCGGACATCACCGACATCGACGCGCTCGTCATCGGTGCGCACGGGGACAGCATGATGCCGATGCCCCGCCTGTCGACCGTCGCAGGTCGTTCGCTCGTCGACGTGCTTGACGCCGAGGCCATCGCCGAGGTCGTCGATCGTACCGTGCATGGCGGCGCCGAGGTCGTGAGCCTGCTCAAGACGGGTAGCGCCTTCTACGCGCCGGCCGCATCGATCGCCACCATGGTCGAGGCTATCGTGCGCGATACTGGAGCGGTACTGCCGTCCTGCGTCATGATCGAGGGCCAGTACGGTCTGCGCGATGTCTACCTGTCGCTTCCGGCACGTCTGGGTAAGGGCGGCGTGTGCGAGGTCATCGAGATGCCGCTTGAACCCGATGAGCTTGCGAGCCTGAAGGCGTGCGCGGCCGATGTCTCGGCAAACCTTGTTGCGATGGGCCTCAAGGGGTGAGCGCGCTTGTTGCCGGCGCCATCGCGGACGCCGTCCGTGAGGCGATCAGTACCATCGCACATACGCTGCGTCCGGATGTCTTGCAAGCTATCGAGTCTGCGGTGTTAAGCGAACCGTCCCCGCGTGGCCAACGCGTGCTTGCACAGTTGGCCGAGAACTCCCACATAGCGGCGCGGGATCGTGTGCCGCTGTGCCAGGACACAGGCACCGTGTGGGTGTGGGTAGAGATCGGAGAGCAGGAGTGCGTGCCCCGCGGGCTGCAACACGCGATCGATGACGCCGTCCGCGCGGCCTACTCGGAGAATGCGCTGCGCATGAGCGTGGTGCGCGATGCGCTCTGGGACCGCACGAATACCGGCGATAACACGCCCGCGTTCGTGGAGCTGAGTGTCAGGCCGGGTACCGGCGCCACCGTTCATGTCATGCTCAAAGGCGGCGGCTCGGACAATAGCTCCGCGCTCGCGATGCTCGATCCGGCCGATGGAGCAGATGGAGTCCTGGATTTCGTTGTGCGGACGGTGCGGGCCAAAGCTACCGGTGCCTGTCCTCCGCTCGTAATAGGAATCGGTGTAGGCTCGACGTTCGACAAGGTCGGGTCTTTGGCCAAGAAGGCTTTGCTCCGGCCGTTGGGAATATCATTCAAGGGAGCGGCTGCCACATTTGAACAGGAGCTGCTTGTGGCGGTCAACGCCACGGGTATCGGTCCTGCCGGGCTGGGTGGAAGGACCACCGCGCTCGGCGTCAATGTTCTCACCGCACCATGTCACATCGCAACTCTACCCGTGGCAGTCAACATGGGATGCTCAGCCATGCGTAGCACGACCGTGGAGGTTTCTTGATGTCTGATACGCACGACACGATGCACTCCGCCGCCGCCGAGGTGAAAGTTCCCTATGGCGATGTTCTGCGCAACAAGCCGTTCAGGCGATTGTGGTACAGCCAGTTCATCAGCGGTGTAGGCGACTGGCTCGTCATTGGACTTCTGATTCCGCTCGTCACTTCGCTTTCCGGCGGCTCATCGTTCGCGGTGGCCGGCATCATGATCGCCAAGATCGTTCCGGCGCTGTTCTTCAGCTCGTTTATCGGCGTAGTCGTCGATCATTTCGATCGCCGCAAGCTCATGATCGCCTGTGACTGGGTCCGCGCACTGCTCGCCCTAGGTCTGTTGTTCACGAGTAATCTCGCGCTCATCTACTTGATCGTGCTTCTCATGGAGATGGCGTCGCTGTTCTTCACGCCGGCCAAGAACGCTTTCATCCCGCATCTTGTGAGCGACGAGCAGATCACGGTCGCAAACAGCCTCAGCTATACGACGCAGCAGGCGAGCATGCTGATCGGTCTCACTATGTCAGGCGCCATCCTCGCCGGTTTCGAGGCCATCGTCAGGTTAGTCCTCCACAGCGGCCTACCGTTTGTGGATCGCCTCGTTGGGCCGCTCGCACCGGCGCTTCTCGGGCCGAGGGCGGGCGTGACGCTCGATACCCTGACTTTCGTCGTCTCAGCGCTGCTCATCATCTCGATCAAGGTCAGCTCCCGTGCGGTGGGAGCCGGCAAGCTACGTCTTTCCATGATCGGTGAGGACGCTGTCGAATCCATGCGTTTCCTTGTGTCGCAAAAGGAGCTTCGCGGCCTGCTCGTCACAGTGTTCACCACCATCCTCGGCGGTGGCGCGCTCATCACGGTGGGCGTGGTCCATGTCCAGCAGAACCTCTCCGGTGGTACTCCATTCCTCAGCAAGTTCAAGGCTTTGCATGCGCTCACCGCGGCACCGCAGACGTTTCTGCTCGTTTTCATCGCGCTCGGAATGGTGCTGGGCGCGCTGCTGATTCCGCGGCTCGCTTTGCGAATGCCACTCCAGGCGTTGTTCCTCGGCGGGGTCAGTCTGTTTGGCGTGGGGCTCGCGATCTTCTCGCTAAGCACGGCGTACTGGACGGCTTCGGTGTTTTCGTTGGTCGCCGGTGTGTGTATCGCCGCACTGACCGTCTCGGGCAATACCTATGTCGTGCGTACCGTCGATGATGCGATACGCGGTCGGGTGTTCACGGCCATGGAGTCGGCTGTCCGTGTCTCGCTGCTGCTCTCGATGGTGGTCATCGCTCCGATCGGCGACCTCGCCGGCAAGGCGGTGCTTGCCATCGCTCGAGCGCAGGGCGTTGCTCCGACGAGTGTCTGGTTCTCGGGCACACGGGTCACGCTCTTCCTGGCATCTCTGCTCGTGCTCGGCGCGGCGGTCTACGCGTCACGCACGCTTGACTGGCACACGGTTGCGCATACGGGCGATGCTGATGTCTGAGCCACGGCGTATGATGCTGCCGCTGTTGCCTGAGGACGCGATGTCGCTGCATGCGGGCGATGAGGTGCTGCTGAGCGGCGCCGTCTTCACGGCGAGAGACGCCACTCATGCACGGTTGGTCGCAGAGCTTGAGTCCGCAGGCGAGCTCCCGTACGGGCTGTCCGGCCAGACGCTCTTCTACGCCGGACCTACGCCGCCTGCGGCAAGACGGCCGGTGGGCTCGGTAGGTCCCACTACGGCGCGCCGTATGGACTCCTACACGCCCCGTCTGTTGCAGGCGGGTATCGCCGCCACTATCGGCAAAGGCGCCCGCAGCGAGCAGGTACGCGATGCGTGCATCCGCTACGGCGCGGTCTACTTCGCGGCTGTCGGCGGTTCGGCGGCGTTGCTTGCGACCCACGTGCTCTCGGCGACCCCGATCGCGTGGGCCGACCTTGGCACCGAGGCGCTGGTGCGCATGGAGATCGAGGATTTTCCGGTGTTCGTGGCGATCGACGCCGACGGACGCGACGTGTATGCCGAAGCTGCTGATGAGTGGCGGCAACGATGAGTGAGCGCAGGGGCGTGTTCATCACCTTTGAAGGCGGCGAGGGCTGCGGCAAGTCCACGCAGGCGGCCCGTCTGCTCAGCCGCCTGCGCGCGGCCCAGGTCGATGCTCTCGAGGTGCGAGAGCCCGGCGGCACCCCCGCTGGCGATCGCGTGCGCGGACTGTTGCTCGACCCGGCGATGGCCGGCCTTGATCCTCTCGCAGAGCTGCTGTTGTATGAAGCAAGCCGGGCACAGCACGTCTCGGCCGTCATCGAGCCGGCGCTTGCAGCCGGGCGTGTGGTCGTCTGCGATCGTTTTGCGGACTCATCGCTGGCATATCAGGGATATGGTCGTGGCCTTGACCTTGCGATGGTGCGCAGTCTCAACCGCATCGCCACCTATGGGCTGGTTCCTGACCTCACGTTGCTTCTCGATGTTCAGCCCGCCGAGGGAGTCCGTCGCGCGACCCATGGCGGTGCCGATCGCCTCGAGAGCGAGGAGATCGCGTTTCATGAGCGCGTCAGAAACGGTTTCGTGTGCATCCGGGAGAGCGAACCTGCGCGCGTGCGCATGCTCAACGCCGATACGCTCGATCACGTGGAGTCAGTCGTCTGGCGCCTCGTCGAGCCGTTGCTGCGCGACCGCGGCATGATGGTATAGGCGCCCTATGGCAACCACGTGTGTCTGGGACGATCTGATCGGACAGCGCCGCGTCGCGGGGTTTCTCGAGCGCGCCGTCGCTTCGGACCAGGTGTCGCACGCCTATCTGTTCGTCGGTCCCATCGGGGCGGGCAAGCAGACGGCGGCGCGAGCCCTCGCGTGTGCGTTGTTGTGCGATGATGGGGGCTGCGGACATTGCGGTGTCTGCCGACGGGTCCGCAACGGTACCCACCCTGACGTCATGGTCACCCGGCCCGCGGGAGCCTCGAGCTACATCGTGAGCCAGGTTCGGGAAGTCGTGCATGACGTCTCTCTGAGGCCGGTGGAAGGCAAGGCCAAGGTCTACATCATCCACGAGGCGGATCGCTTCAATGCCGAGTCGGCCAACGCGTTTCTCAAGACGCTTGAAGAACCGCCGGCCGGAGTCGTGTTCGTGCTTACCGCGGCGCAGATGGACACCGTGCTTCCCACCATCGTGTCTCGTTGCCAGGTGGTGCGGTTCAGCCCCGTCTCCAGCTCCGCGGCGCTCGATGTGCTCGTGGAGCGCAGTGGTGCCGACCCTGCCGAGGTGCGTGCAGCGCTTGCGGCTTCTGACGGCATCGTGCCTCGAGCGCTCGAGTTTTTACGGTCGCCGGTGCGCAGGCAGACTCGTGCGTTGGTATTGGATGTGCTGAAGCGTTTGACGTTGATGGACGGGCACGATGTCCTTATGGCTGCCCGGGAGCTGCTGACCGCCGCTAAGGCACCGGTCGCCGAGCTCAAGCAGGCTCAGGTTGCCGAGCTGGCCGAGCGCCGGGAACTGCTCGGCAAAGGCGTTTCCACGACCACGGTCGAGGATCGCTATAAGCGTGAAGTGACGGCTCGCGAGCGTGAGAGCATCATCGGCCTTATGAGCGTGACCGAGAGTTGGCTCAGGGACTGCTTGATGTTGGTCGGCGGCGTTGATGAACTCGTCATGAATGCCGATGAAACCGACGCCATACAGGAGGTCGCGGCGGTCATCACGCCGCAGGCACTTCTCAAGGCGCTGGATGCGGTACGACGCGCAAGGCGCAGTATCTCGTATAATGTGAGTCCGCAGCTGGTCGTTGAGACCATGCTGTTCAACATACAGGAGGTTTTCAGATGCCCACGGTAGTTGGTGTTAGGCTGCCGTACGCTGGCAAGACGCTTTATTTCGACCCCGCTGCTACGGGGGCTGTTCTCGGCGATCATGTCGTGGTCAGCACCGAGCGTGGTCAGGAGTTCGGTCAGGTAGTCAGTGCCCCCGCCGAGGTGGACGCTGCGGATCTGCCTGCGGCCCTCAAACCCGTGCTGCGCGTAGCCAGTGAGGACGACATCCAGCGGGTGGAGTCCTATGATGCGCGCGCCAAAGATGAGATGCGGATGTTTCGCCGTCTCGTCTCCAAGCACGCTTTGGATATGAAGCCTATCGGCGTACAGCACCTGTTCGACGACTCTAAAGTCGTGTTCTACTTCGTTGCCGAGGAACGCGTCGATTTTCGCGATCTGGTGCGTGAGCTTGCTTCGGAGTTCCACGCGCGTATCGACATGCGTCAGGTCGGCGTGCGGGATGAAGCGCGCATGGTGGGCGGTCTGGGCCACTGTGGCCAGCAGCTCTGCTGCGCCCGCTTTGGCGGTGACTTCCAGCCAGTCTCCATCAGAATGGCAAAAGAGCAGGATCTGCCTCTAAACCCGTTGAAAATCAGCGGACTGTGTGGCAGACTCATGTGCTGTTTGCGTTATGAGTACGAGGCTTACAAAGATTTCAAGCAGCGTGCACCCAAGTGCGGCACGCCGGTAGAGATGCCGACGGGGCAGGGCAAGGTCGTCACCCTGAACACCCCGAAGGAGCAAGTGACCATCCGCACCGGCGATGGTAGCCAGGTGACTGTTCCGCTTGAGGCGCTGGACTGTAGCGCTGGTAGGGGTTGTCCGTGTAAGCTGAACGCCGAAGCACTTCCGGATTTTGAGCCGGCGCCGGTGTCAGTGGTTCCGTTGGCCGAGAAATCGGTACCGTCTGCGGGTGCCGAAGCTGCTGCTCCGGCCTTCAAGAGTCGGCGTTCGCGCAGGCCTCGCAAGCGCAAGCCTGCGGGCGAAGCGAGCGGCGGGCAGGAGAACAAGCAGCAGCAGCAAGGCGCGAAGCAGGGTGGAGAGGGCCAGAAGAAGAGCCGACCGCCCAAGCAACAGAATAGTCAGCCCAAGAACGATAAACCTGCTGGTCAGGCTGCTTCCACATCCGATCGACGTCGTCGCCGTCGGTCCCCGGGAAGCGGATCCCAGGAGAAGAAGGCCGAATAGGTCTTAAGCTGCCGACGTAGCTCAGCTGGTAGAGCACCGCACTCGTAATGCGGGGGTCAGGGGTTCGAGTCCCCTCGTCGGCTCCACATGTCTTACAAAGGACCCTTGGTAGGGTTCTTTTTTTTGGGTATAAAGCACTGCCATGAATACCCTGCGGGGTATTTTGGAGGCATTTGCAGCTAAAATGTAGCCCGTGCTACATTTGCTGAACTCTCATGCTTCAGATGGGTCGTTCGTCCATTTCTTCGTCACGCGCCCTTTTCCTCAGCGGCGTTCGTCGGCGATCATGTGCGGAAAGGGGCTTGCCGGTGTCAACTGGTCCGAATGCTGACTACATCGTGCTCGCGGCGTTTGTCGTGATCGGTGTGGCCTTCGTTTTCCTCGGCATCAACGCGTCTCATCTGCTGGCTCCTTCAAAGTATGACGAGCGTAAGCTTGATACGTATGAGTGCGGTAGCGAACCCATCGGCCCTCCATGGGTCCAGTTCAGGGTCGGCTATTACGTCTATGCGCTTCTCTACGTCGTCTTCGATATCGAGACTGCGTTCTTGTATCCGTGGGCGGTCGTGTTCGGCAAACTCGGTTCGTTCATTCTTGTAGAGATGCTGGTATTCATCGTGATACTCGCCGCAGGCCTTGCCTATGCATGGAAGGAAGGCGCGCTGCGATGGCGATAGAGCGTTTGACTGGCGAGAACTCGATGCTGTTCATCAAGAGCGAGCAGCTATTCGATTACGCGCGCACCAAGAGCTTGTGGTATCTCGCCTTCGGTATCGCCTGCTGTGCGATCGAGGGCCTGATGAGTGCCAGTGGTCCCCGGTTCGACTTCGACCGCATGGGCGTGTTCTATCGCAACTCCCCGCGCCAGTGCGACGTCATGATCGTTGCCGGTACGGTCAACCTCAAGATGGCCAAGACCGTCGAGCGGCTCTACCGCGAGATGCCTGAGCCAAAATGGGTTGTGGGGATGGGTGCGTGCGCATGCGCCGGTGGCCCGTTCCGCGAGTATCCCAACGTGGTTCTCGGCGTGGACAAGATCATTCCGGTGGACATCTACATCCCTGGTTGTCCTCCGCGTCCGGAGTCGGTGCAGTACGGGTTCATACAGCTGCAGAAGAAGATCATCGCTCAGACGGAGGAACGCCTTGCTGCCAGACGCGCAAACGATTGAGACCGTCCTTGCAGACGTCGCCGGTGAAGTGCAGGTCGTGACCGTCGCTCTTGGCGTCGTCGCGCGCACCGAAGTGGAAAACGTCAACAGCGTGCTGTCGGCGCTCAAAGCATCCGGGTACGAGTCGTTGGTGGACTTCGACGGTATCGATACCGGCGAGCAGATCGAGCTGAGCTATCGGCTTCGCAGCTACTCGCAGGACGTGGAAGTCTGGATCAAGACTACATTGCCGTACGGAGGAACCATCGTCTCGGCATGGAACATCTATGCAGGTGCCCTGATGCCTGAGCGGGAGACGGCCGAGCTGTTTGGTCTGAAGCTTGCCGGACATCCCAATCCCAAGCGGTTGGTCACCACG
>Ga0123339_10000742_pt1 | contig 23835 bp, 21 predicted proteins | sample lystaG_FD_89956 | JGI IMG/M metagenome (GOLD analysis project Ga0123339, IMG submission 89956) | Glacier valley bacterial and archeal communities from Borup Fiord, Nunavut, Canada, to study Microbial Dark Matter (Phase II) -... | ecosystem: Environmental > Aquatic > Freshwater > Ice > Glacier ...
CACCACACACGACTGCGGCGCCTTCCGGCGATACCTTGCTGAAGAACACGCCAAAGGTCTGGACCACATCATCGAGGTCTTTGTAGTGATCCAGATGGTCGGCCTCGATGTTGGTGACCAACGCTACAAACGGATCCATGTACAGGAAAGAACCATCCGACTCATCAGACTCGACGACGTAGTACTCCCCTGTGCCGCAGCGAGCGTTACTGCCCATATCATTAAGCTCTCCACCGATCAGGATGGTGGGATCGAGTCCCAGACCGTCGATGACCATGGCGAGCATCGAACTCGTGGTGGTCTTGCCATGCGTTCCAGCCACAGCCAACGTCTTGTCTGTGCCAGCGAGATGAGCCAGCATCTTCGCGCGAGGCCAGACCTCGATACCTTTCTCACGGGCCAACATCAGCTCCGGATTGCTCTCCGGAATCGCCGATGAGATGACAACGATCTCAGGATCACCGAGTGCCGCAGCATCATGCCCGATGTGCACAGGTATGCCGGCCTCCTGCAGCGCGACCGCATAGCGGCCGGCTTTGAGGTCCGAGCCCGTGACAAGCTTTCCGCGGTCATGGAGGACCCGGGCGATGCCACTCATGCCCGCACCGCCGACTCCTATGAAATGAGCGTAGGTGGAACTCACGCTGCTCCCTTCGCTGGCTACACGGCCAGGTATCATCAAGCCTTCGCCGAAGCGCGCACCAGCGCTGCCAGCTGCTCGACAGCGTCAGGCATGCCGCAGGCTCGCGAGGCTTTTGCCATGCGTACGCGTTCGGTCTCGTCTTCCAGTAGACGGCGCACCGTCCGAGCGAAGACGGGTTCATCCAACTCAGAGTCACTGATCGTGACAGCCGCGCCCTCAAGCGCCCTGGCATTGAGGGTCTGGTGGTCATCGGTCGCGAACGGATACGGAATAAGAATCGCGGCGCGTCCGATGGCCGTTATCTCGGCAATCGACGTGGCACCGGCCCTCCCGATGATCAGGTCTGCTGCAGCCATCGCTGCACCCATGTCCTCGATGTAATCCAACACATGATAACGCGCAGTGTCCACGTCTGCGGCAGCGATTCGTTCACGTACCGCCGCGGCTTCGCTTCTGCCGGCAACGTGGATCACCTCGAGCCCCAAAATATCCGACACGCTGGACCACAGTGAAACCATCGAACTGTTGATGTGACGCGCACCGCGACTGCCGCCGAAGACGAGAACGACCACCGCGTCATCTGGAAGGCCGAGCATGCGTCGGCCCGCCGTCCGGTCAGCCGCAAGCACCGACGCCCGCACAGGATTGCCGGTATGCACGCCCCTCTCAGGGTGCGCGAGATAGTCGCTGGACGCGGGATAGGTGACGGCCACCGCGCGTGCCCAGCGAGACATGATGCGGTTGGCGAGGCCTGGAACCGAGTTCTGCTCGGCCAAGACGAGCGGAGTTCGAGTGACGAGCGCTGCGAGGCCCAGCGGCACCGACACATACCCTCCAAATCCGATCACGACCTGGGGCTTGAATCGATGCACCAGTCTAACGGCCCGGATCACTGACCCGAGGGCAGTCAGCACCGCGGTCACCGCAGTCCACAGCCGGGCACGGTCAAACCCGCGAGCAGGTACCGATACGAAGTCGATGCCCGCCTCAGGAACGAGACGGGCCTCAAGTCCATCAGGAGTGCCGATGAACGTTACTTGGTCACGCCCGTCGTGCTGCAGCCGCGCGGCCACCGTCAACGCCGGATAGATGTGACCGGCGGTTCCGCCGCCACTCATCAGAATTCGCACCAGAAGACCCCTTGCTCTTAGAGACATCTTTCAATCGTACCGCTTGCGCCTTGTTGCCGTGCCAGGCGACCGAGGCGATCAGCCCGATACAACCAAGAGTGAACGTAAGCGAGGAGCCTCCGTAGCTGACAAGCGGCAGCGGGACGCCTATGACGGGTATCAGTCCCGTGACCGACGCCATGTTCACGATCGCCTGCATGACGATCATGAGCGTCAGGCCCCCTGCCATAAGCCTGCCAAACGTGTCCTTGGAATCAAGCGCGATCCGGATACCCGCGTACAGGAATACCCCGAACGCCGCGACGACCGCCAGCGTACCGAGCAGCCCTAGCTCCTCGCCGATAATGGCGAAGATGAAGTCTGTGTGAGCCATAGGCAGATACTCGAACTTCTGTTTGGACAAACCGAGACCGACACCGCCAAAGCCACCTGAGCCAAACGCATACTTAGCCTGGATGATCTGGTAACCCTTGCCGAGCGGATCGGCCCACGGGTCGAGGAATCCAGTCACGCGGTTCATACGGTAGCCCTCGAATATGATGAACACGCCCGCTATAGCGGCGCCTCCACCGATAAGCGAGCCTAGAATACGGCCTGACACTCCTCCGAGCATCATCACAAAGAACACAGCTGCGGCGATGAGTACAGTGGTGCCCATATCAGGTTGCTTCATGACGAGAAGAAACACGCACAGCATCGCGGCGGACATCTGCACCGTCACGGCTTTCGAGTCGATCTCGCCTTTTGCGAAGCGCGACAGCAGCGAGGCGGCTACCAGAACGCAGCCGAGTTTGGCGTACTCGGAAGGCTGAATGCTTTGACCGCCTATCGACAGCCACCGCTGTGCACCGTACTTCCCAACGCCGAACATCAGCACGGCAATCAGCCCGACGACGGAGATCGACCAGATAAACCATGCTACGCGCTCGGGGGTAAGCACACGATCACCCGATGGTTTCCACTGCGAGAGCGCGAGAAAAGCAACGAGTCCCACACCGATGAACGTCAACTGCTTGAACAGATAGTAGGCGCTATTCCCTTTGCCCACATAGGCGGTCACCGATGATGCTGAATAGATGAACACCAATCCAAACAGCAGCAATGCCAGTGTCGATCCCAGCAGCAGATAGACTGGGACTTTACTGGTTGAAGTAGCGCGCGCTGCCATGGCTCAGCACCCGCCCACAGGAAGCGCCGAGACGAGGTCTTTGAATCTCTCACCGCGCTGCTCGTATCCGGAGAACTCATCGAACGACGCACACGCCGGAGACAACAACACGACATCGCCGGGGCGCGCGAAGGCCGTAGCAGCTTCGACGGCCTCGGCCAGGTTCGCCGCAGTCGCGTAGTCAAACGTGCGTGCGTCAAATGCAGTCTCAAGCTCCACTGCAGCTTCACCGAACAGGACCGCAGCACGGCAACGCTCACAGACGCGAGCCGCCAGCGGATTGAAGTCATTGCCCTTGTTACGCCCGCCGAGCAATATGACGAGTGGTTTGGCCCCGAAGGACTCCAGCGCCTTTAAGACCGCGTCGGGGTTGGTCGCCTTGGAGTCATTGAAGTACTCGACGCCGTCCACGACCCCCACGGGTTCAAGACGATGCGGAACGGGGTTAAAGCTGCGCAAACCGGCACGCACGCTTGCCGCGTCAGCCCCCGCAGCGATCGCCGCAGCGGCGGCGGCCAGAGCGTTGCTGACGTTGTGTGCGCCCACGATGCGAAGCTGCTGGACCGCAACGAGCTCGATAAGCTGCCCGTCTCGCTCGATGCACATCATGCCGTCGATCACCGTCGCGCCTCCGGGGAAGCGCGTTGCTCGACTTACCTTGCAGACCTGCACGCCTTGCGCTTCAACGATATCCGCATACGGCGCTGAACCGGGATCATCGACGTCGATGACTGCGGTATCGCCGTACGTCTGATTGGCGAATACCCGGGTCTTGTCAGCCACGTACGCTTCAAGCGATCCATGCCAGTTGATGTGATCAGGCGTGATATTAAGCAAGACCGAGACCCTCGGATGAAACCGCCGCGTAAAAGCGAGTTGGAAAGAGCTCACCTCGGCAACCAGGACCGTCGCCAGACCGCTCTGAGCAACGACCTCGGTCGGCGGTGTCCCGATGTTGCCGACCGCCTCGCACGGAATCCCCGCTTCGCCGAGAAGATGAGCTACAAGAGAGGTCACCGTGGTCTTACCGTTGGTTCCAGTGATAGCGATGAACGGCGAGTCTGTCAGCATATAGGCGAACTCAAGCTCGGAGATGACCGGCACGCCGAGCCGTTGTGCAGCGACGACAAGCGCGGTCGCGGGAGGGATACCGGGGCTAAGCACTACCATGTCGACGTCATCAGGGACCTTGTCGGCCCCCAGCACAACGGTCGCTCCGTGCGAGGTCAGATCGGCTGCGCGCTCAGCCAGAAGCGGTGTATCTGCGGCATCGAGAACGGTAAGACGAACCGCGGCTCCCGAGTCCTGCTCGGCAAGCACTCGTTGCGCCACGGCCAGTCCAGATCTACCGAGACCGAGAACAAGAATGTGTCCGGCGATGCTCTGCATCTATTTGTGCACCGTCCCGACGAAGTACAGCGCAAAACCGCCGCCCGCGAGAATGCCCGTGATGATCCAGAAGCGAACCATGATCTTCGTCTCCGACCAACCCAGCATCTCAAAATGATGATGGATCGGCGCCATCCTGAAGATGCGTTTGCCCGTGAGCTTGTATGAAGCTACCTGCAAGATCACCGATAGACCCTCCACCACATAGATGCCGCCGATGACGACCAGCAGCAACTCGGTCTTGGTCACGATGGCGAGCGCGGCAATGCCTGCGCCGAGACCAAGTGAGCCGGTATCGCCCATGAATATCTCGGCAGGATAGCTATTATACCAGAGGAATCCGACGCATGCGCCCGCTACGGCCGCAGCGAAAAGCGCCACCTCCAGGTGGTTTTGCCGGTACGCGATAGCGGCATAGGCGAGAACCACGATCATCACGGTACCCGCAGCCAGGCCGTCGAGACCATCGGTCAGGTTAACGGTGTTGGAAGTGCCGGTGACCATAAGAAACACCAGCAGAAGGTAGAGCCAGGGAAAGACTATCGCCGTGCCTCCAACATGCAACGTGGACGTGAAGACACCCAGATCGATCGACTTGCTGAACGGCAGTACCACGATCGCGTTCAGATGGCCCCAGTTCACCACAAGAAGTCCGACCATGGCAGAAATCACAAACTGTCCGAATATCTTGGCTCGCGGACGAAGTCCCAGAGAACGCTCATGCACGACTTTGGCATAGTCGTCCACGAATCCCAGAAGGCCACATGCTAGAAGCGCGATCAGCGCGATGATGCCGAGACGCCCCACCCGACCGGACGTCAGATAGACACCTGCCACCACGAGCAGGATCAGGACACCACCCATCGTCGGCGTCCCCTGCTTGACCAGATGCCCTTGCGGCCCGTCAGCGCGAACCTGCTGTCCGATATTGCGAAAGCGCAGAAGTCGGATCCAGAACGGGAACGACAACGCAGTTGCCACCAGGGCGACCACTATCGCGAGGAAGACCTGATAAGTAGGATATCTGCCGATGTTATCTATAAGGCTATACATGAGGTTCAGTGATTCCTTCGACGACCTGCTCAAGTCCCATCACACGGGACGCCTTCACTAACACGACATCACCCTCGACCAGAAGATCATCCAGAACCTCTACCGCCTCCATTGGACCGACGCACGGCCGGACCATGTCGGCAGGCATCCCTCCGGCCATCGCGCCATCGGCGATTCTCCGTGCACGCTCCCCGACCGTCACCAGAGTATCAAGGCCCAGTTGTGACACCGCGCTGCCGATCCTGAAGTGGGCAAGCTCGCTCAAACTCCCAAGCTCTGCCATATCGCCAAGAACGGCGATCCGCTTTCCGGTCGCCTTCATCTCGGCCAACGTAGCGATCGCGGCTCTCATGGACGTGGGATTCGCATTGTATGCGTCATTAATAACCGTTACGCCGGATGCTGAGACGAAAGTCTCCATTCGCATCCCGGTGAAAGCCGCCTCCTCAAGTCCGACAACCACATCACTAAGGGTCAAGTTGAAGTAGATACCTATGGCCGCAGCCGCCAATGCGTTGTACACATTGTGACGCCCTGGCACCTGCAGCTGCACCGCGGGCCGATCATCGTCGACAACGAGCGCGAATGAAGCCATACCGTTCTCGCCCACGAGAATGTCCTCGGCACGAACATCGCATGCGATATCAAGACCATACGTCTTGACAGGAGCATCTGCGGTCAACGCAAGCGTCTGGGACCATCCATCATCACCGTTTAGGAAGACTGCCCCGCTCGAAGGAATCGCCCGCACTAACTCGCCTTTGGCCGAGGCGATCGCTTCCTGGCTACCCAAGAGCTCCATGTGACTATACCCGACGTTGGTAACCAGACCGACCGTGGGCGAGGCGATCTGGCACAACCGCTCTATCTGCCCCGCACCACGCATCGCCATCTCCACCACCAGAACCTCGGTATCAGCGCCGGCGGCCATGACGGTAAGCGGTACCCCGAGCTCATTGTTGCGATTGCCCTCCGTCGCAGTGACGACCATTCGCGTTCCCAGAACCGATCGGATGAAATCTTTAGTGGTCGTCTTGCCCGTGGATCCCGTGATAGCGACCACAGGACACGAAAGACGCTTCCGGTGATACTCAGCTAGAGACTGGACGGCCGCCAGTGAGTCCGGCACGAGGACCATTGCCACGTCGCTACGCCGAGACATCGCTACGACCTCTCGGAAGGAGTCCTCGTCCCGCGTGACAAGCAGGGCACGTGCGCCGGAAGCCACCGCCTGCGAGAGGTACGAATGACCATCGCCCTGCTCTCCGGGGAATGCGACAAAGGCACAGCCCGGCATCACTTGACGCGAATCAACGGCCAAGCCGTTGACCATCGTAGACTCCGGTCCGGCGAGCAGCTCGCCTCCGACTATCTCTACGAGTCTCTCCACGGAAAGTGTCAGCATCTCGACCTCGACTTCAGCGTTAGACGTGCGGTTTCCCGATCATCAAAATGGATCGTCTGATCAGCGAAGATCTGGTAGTCTTCATGTCCCTTACCCGCGATCAGGACGATGTCACCTGTACCTGCAGCACCTATGGCCTTCTCGATAGCAGACGCACGGTCGGATTCGACGACGTAGCGCGCGTCGACCTCCATCAAACCGCGTTCCACCTCCGCGATGATCGACATCGGATCCTCGCTTCTGGGGTTGTCGCTGGTCACGATCGCAAGATCGGCGCCGCGTCCCGCCGCCGCACCCATTACACGCCGCTTAGCATGATCCCGATCGCCTCCACAGCCGAACACGACGATAACGCGTCCGTCGGTGACATCTCTCACTGCGGCGATGGCCTTCTCGAGACTATCAGGTGTGTGAGCATAATCGACGAGCACCGAGAAATCCTGCCCCTCGTCCACTCGCTCCAGTCGCCCGGGTACCTGGTGGGCACACTTCAGACCTTCAACCACCAGGTCAAGGGATACCCCCATCGCAAGCGCAGAACCCGCTGCAACGAGCGCGTTGCTCACATTGAAGGCGCCGGGCAACGGAAGGTCGACAACACACTCTCCAACGGGCGTACGCAGGGTGAACCGCGCCCCGGAGGTCGTTCTGAACTCCTGGACCGCGCGCACGCTCGCGGCTTCAGCTCTGCCGACGGTAGTGCAGCCGTCAAGCTCTCGTGCAAGCCGTTGGCCATAGGAGTCGTCGATATCGATGATCCGCTCGGCGACATCGAGTTCAGTGAACAGCCGACGCTTAGCCTGGAAGTAGGCCTCAATGGTGTGGTGATAGTCCAGATGATCCTGGGTCAGGTTGGTGAACGCCGCCGCGCTGAAGCGGACGGCATCGACTCTGCGGAGATCGATCGCATGGGACGAGACCTCTATGCTCGCCGCGGTGACTCCACTGGCCACCATCTCGGCGAACAACGCCTGCAAGTCGGCCGATTCCGGCGTGGTGCGAGATGAATCCAACCGACGTTCCGCGATCCGGGTCTCGACGGTTCCGACGATCCCGGTGCGGTGCCCGGCAGCCTGAAGGATGGAATCCATAAGATATGTCGTAGTCGTCTTGCCGTTGGTGCCGGTGACGCCGAACACGGTGAGCTGCCGCGTGGGAAAGCCGAACCAGCGAGCCGCAGCATGAGCGAGCGCGGCTCTCGAGTCAGCGACCAGGATCTGAGGGAGCGGGATATCCAGACTTCGCTGGACCACGAGTGCGACGGCGCCTCGCCTCCGGGCATCCTCGGCAAAATCATGTCCGTCGGCACGCAGACCCGGGATGCAGAAGAACACAAAGCCCTGCTCTATAGCATCCGAACGGTACGACAGACCGGCGACCGGCACATCCGCGCCCGACGCGTTCAAGACAGTGCTGTCGCTCAGCAGCTCTGAGAGAATCGTCTCATCCACCGCATTCCATAGCCCGTGAGTCGGATGATTTTAGCATAGCCTCACACGCACTCCTCTACTGCCCGGAGTCTTGTGAACCGTCCGTTACCGCCGAAGTCGTGCTCGTGGAGCTTTTGGTTGGGGCCATCTTCAGATGCCCGATGCAAAACGTCGCAATACTCTTGAACGTAGGAGCCGCCACAGAAGCTGCATAGTAGCCCAACGATGGCTCATCTATTCTCACCAGGATAAGAATCTGCGGATCGCCAGCGGGAAAAAAGCCCGAGAACGATGCGATGTACGCTCCCGATTTGTATCCCGCCTTGCCGTCGGTGCGCGGCACCTGCGCCGTCCCTGTCTTCCCGGCCACGTCATAGCCAGGTATATTAGCCGACACGCCGGTACCCTTCACGACGACGTTACGCAAGACGGAACGCGTCATTGACGCCGTTTTTGTCGAGATGGACCTCGTGGTAGGCCACGTAGTCGTCTCACTGGAGCCTGAAACGGATTTCAGGAAGTGCGGCGTCACGAGCTCTCCCCCGTTGGCGATCGCAGACAACGCTCTCGCGAGCTGCAGACCCGTGACTGAGATTCCCTGACCGAACGGGATGTTGGCGATCGACGATGCAGACCACAGCGCCGGCGACGGCAGATAGCCTTGGGCCTCACCGGGAAAGTCGACGCCGGTCTTCTCGGTCAGACCAAAGTCTGAGAAGTACTTGTAGAGTCCATCCTCGCCTAGAGCGAGGCCTAGTTTAACGGCGCCGACGTTGGACGACTCGGTGACGATGTCGGTAAGCGACCAATGAACCTCGGGCCTGTCGTGAGACTCATGAATGGTGCGTCCGCCGATCGTGAGCGTAGGCGGCAGGTCGAACATGCTATCGGGGGTGAATAGTCCAGCTTCCATGACCGATGCGGCGGTGATGGACTTGAGCGTGGAACCCGGCTCGTATGCGTCGACGATCGGCTGATTGCGGAAAGAATCGGGGTCAGCCTCCGAGAACTTGTTGGGATCGAACGTGGGGTAGGAGGACATGGCGAGTATCTCGCCATTGTTTGGATTCATCACGACGACCGAGCCACTCTTGGCGCCCCATTGCTTGACCGCCTTAGCAAGCTCGACATCGCACTGGTACTGGATGTCTTTGTCTATCGTGAGCGTGACGTCCTGTCCATCGACGGGCTGCTCCTCGTATGTGACGCCGCCGGGAATAGGAGTCCCGGTGCGACCACGCTGCACGACAAGACGACCGTTCTCACCAGAAAGGGTCTGATCATAGTATTTCTCCAGGCCTGCGAGCCCGTTATCGTCAATGCCCACGAAGCCAAGAACCTGACTCGCAAGAGCATTTGACGGGTAGACTCGACGCGAGTCATCCACAAAGGCGATACCGGCAAGATCAAGTTTCTCGAGTTCCTCGGCCTTGGAGACCTCCACTTTGCGCGCGATGTAGACGAAGCTCGAATCACCGGCAAGTTTCTTGCGATACGCAGCCTCGGTTCCGCCGAGCACCCGGGCAAGTTGTTTTGCTACACCGCTGGGGTCTTTGACCGACATGGGGACGGCGTAGACAGTCTTTGCATCCGTGGTGACCGCAAGCGGCTCTCCCTCTCGGTCAAAGATCGAACCGCGCCGAGCGGTCAGTGTGATGTCGCGCGTTCGCTGTGCCTCGGCCGCTTTGGCGAGCGCGGGACCATCGAGAACCTGGATACAGGTTAGACGCACCGCCACTGCCACCAAGAGCAGCGCCATGATCACGAGCATGAACGCAAAGCGACCGGTCGGCGACGTTCGCCTAACGGCGCCACGTCTCCGGCCAGCCTTTGTGACGGGCTTCTTGTGAAGTCGTCCGCTCACTTTGCTGAGGCGAGACCGACGTCACCGACGAGAAGAACCTGTGCCTCACCGGCGGCAACATCCATAAGCGATGAAACCACTTTCTTCAGGCTGCTCAGGCTGTCCTGCGAAGTGCTTGCTGCGCTCGCAACCCTGGTGCCGTCCACTGCGCCCGACGACGTCTTCTTGGACGTACCGAGCGTCATATAGGCGACCTTGGCGGGTGCTTTCATGTTGAGTGAGTTGCTCGCGATAGAGGCGATACGCGAAGGAGCAGCCAACGTGCTCTTGCTCGCCTCAAGCGACTTGGCTGCCTGCTGTTCGCTCTTTATCTGTGACTGAAGCGAGGTCGCGTCGATCGCGTCCTGCTCGGCGCCGACCGCGAGGCTGACACGCAAAAGAGCAAGTCCAGACAGCAGGACCATGGCCAGGATACAGACACGAAACAACGGTGCGACGCCACGGGCGCGAGTCGAACGACGAGCAGCGCTACGGGGCTTAGCCGTCACGACACGAAGATCGGGACGGGGCTCATATGTCTGACGCGATGCAAGTTTACGTGCTGCCTCAGCCATTTCCGTCTCCTTCCTCGCCGTGCGTATCTCAGTCGATCATTCGATCTTCTCCGCAACCCTGAGCTTGGCGCTTCGCGCTCGAGGGTTACGCTCTATCTCTTCTGCGGTCGGAACCACAGGTTTCTTCGTGACGATTCGGAGTACCGGCTTTCGACCGCACGTGCAGACCGGAAGGCCTGGCGGACAGTCACACCCCTTCGCGAAATCGTTGAACGTACGCTTGGCGACGCGATCTTCCAGCGAGTGGTAACTGATCACGACGATGCGCCCACCCGGGGCGAGCCATTCCACAGCCGCACGTAGACCACGCTCGAACACATCGATCTCGTGGTTCACCTCGATACGCAACGCCTGGAACGTGCGGCGTGCCGGGTGCGGTCCTCCCCTTCTAGCAGCAGAGGGGACCGCCGCTTTGATCACATCGACAAGCTCTGATGTGGTCTGGATCGGACGGCGGGCACGCGCGGCTACGATGAATTCTGCGATGCGCGACGCCCACCGTTCCTCGCCATACTCACGAAACACCCGCGTAAGCTCTGCTTCGCTGTACATAGCGATGATGGCGGCCGCGGTAGGCTGCGATGACGAAGCGTCCATCCTCATATCGAGGGGGGCGTCTTCCTGGTACGAAAAACCGCGACCGCGTACATCCAACTGGGGGGAAGATACGCCGAGGTCGAACAGAAATCCGTCGGCGTACGGGACTCCGGCGTTAACGAGGAGTTCATCCAGGTCTCCGAAGTTCCCTTTGATCAATATCATCTGCTGGCCGAGGCGGAGTGTGTCTGCTGCTGCTTCAAGTGCTGCGTCATCTTGGTCGATGCCCACGAGAATCCCCGTGGGTGCGAGAAGCTCTGCGATCCGCTTCGCGTGTCCTGCCCCGCCTAAGGTGCAGTCGACGATGATAGATCCATCATGCGGTGAAAGGTACTGCGTGACCTCGGCCAGCAAAACTGGGGTATGCCGGTATTCCATTTTCAAGGCCCTACTTGAATCCAAGCGCTGCTATACCTCGCGCAGATTCCTCGATGTTCTCGGTGGTCTCTCCGTTGTACGTGGCCCAGTGCTCGGTATCCCATAGCTCGATACGATCGCCGTTGCCAATGATGGTCACGTCCTTGTCCAGACCCGCATATTCACGCAGGGCCAGTGATACAGTGACCCGACCAGCCGAATCCAACTCGCTCTCGACCGCGCCGGATGTGAAGAAACGACGTACTTTGCGATACTCAGGATCAAAGTCGCTACCCTCAGTGAGGTGCGCGACGAAGGATGCATACTCTTCAGAAGCTTGAACGTACAGACAACGCTCGATACCTTTTGAGACGACGAGACTACCGGTCATGTCCGAGCGGAACTTAGAAGGAAGGGATAGGCGACCCTTGGCGTCCAGTGTGTGCTGGTACTCGCCGAGAAACATCCTGTCCCTCCTTGCGCATCCCCTGAACACGGCTCGGGGTCCATCGTCGCCCCAACAGCGTTTACTCTATGACACTTCATCCCACATATCAACACCTATATGGGTTTTGTCCCCACAGGACCCCACGAAATCACACTGGATGATGCAGGAGAATGGTTGCCCAATACAGCGGTACAACGATAGAATCAAATAATCAGATAAGAACCGCGGGCTCGTTGGAGGTGAGCAGCCCTATGTCATCGATCATCATCGCCGGTGGACCTATGTTCACCTACAGCGTGGCAGCGATCGTCTATAGATTCCTGAGCATCGTGTTCTTCATCGTCATCGCCATTGCGATCGGCTTTCTGGTCTACGCTGCAAAGCAGCTCAAGGCACGCGAAGGCGTTTCCGGAGAATAGAACCACTTCATCTCGGTCTGAATGATGCCCCGATGCCTGCGCTGGCAGCCATCGGGGCATCTTCTTGTTAATGACCGGCTCCATCCGGTGTTTGAGGAGACTGTGATGAGACCTCGACGCGCGATCTTTCCCTCTCTGTTGCTGGCCACCACACTTCTGCTCAGCGCGTCCTATCTCGCAGCATGTGCCAGACAAACCGACACCGCGACCTCCCCTACTCTCGGGACAGATGTCCAGCAAAGCGGCACGTCCGAACCTGGAGCCGCAGGGTCTGTCACCGAAAACGCCAAAGTGGCAGACATCGCCGAACAAGACGGTGCCAGCAGCAGTGCCTTCGATCGGCTTGTGGTTCGGAACCTCTCCATGCAGCTCAAGGTCGATGATGTCCAGGCCACGGCCGGGAAGATCCAGGCGATCGCAACTCGCCTCGGCGGAAGCCTCACCGACATGCAGCTATCCACGACCGACCAGGTCCCCGTCTACCGCCAGCAAAGCGACGGGGCCGTGTCCGGTGCGCTGCAGGGCTATCTGACGATTCGCGTGCCAGTGGACCGTGTGACGACCGCAGCTTCAGAGATTCGCAGGCTTGGCGACGTTCAGCAGGAGTCTGAGGCCAGCGACGACGTCACTCAGCAACATATCGACCTGAAGGCGCGCGTTGCCAACCTCCGCGTGGAAGAAGGCCGCCTGCGCGAGTTCTTCGCATCGGCCACCAAGGTGAGCGACATGCTGGCAATAGAGCAGGAGCTGTCTCGCGTGCGCGGCGAGATCGAGAGCCTCGACGCTCAAGTCGCGTTCCTTGAGCGCCAGGCGGCGATGGCCACGATCACCGTACAGCTGGTGGAGCCCACGCCCCTGGTGTCGCCGCAAAGCGATGACTGGGGTTTTGGGCAGGCGATCACCGACGGAATTCGAGGGGCGGCCGGCGTGCTGCGTTCCATCTTGACAGCGCTTATCGCCGCTTCACCGTTGTTTGTGCTCGGAATCGCGGTATTCCTCATCGTCCGGACTCGTCTACGCAAGCGCAGCGCTCGCGATGCCACATCGCAAGAAGAAGCGTAACGGCGTCTGTTTTAGACTGGCCGCCCAGCAGAGTCATTCCGACGAGACGAGCTCCTTCGACCTCTGAACCAGACAGCGAGAAACCAGATAACCAGATAGATGGTGAACACGCCGAAAAACGCCCAGAGCGGCAAAAGGTACACAGCAGAATCAGCCGCCGCACCCCCCTGGCCGGGTACCGCACCCGCGCCGGCGACCGTCAGTCGAGCCCCGAGCGCCACTCCCCCTGCAGCGCCAACGGCCCAGCACGTCGCCCATACGAGCGCCATGCCGGGCCGCCGAGACATATCATCGCGCCCAAATCGGGCCATGACGTCACTCTTTCTCGTATGGCTTCCCAACCGCAGCCGGGCCGATCGAGCGTCCGATGACTCCCGCAAGAACGATAACGGTCAGTACATACGGCAACATGAGGAAGAACTGCGGCGGAATGTCGATCTGCCCGCGGAACGCCTGGAGCTTGATCTGCAACGCGTCAGCAAAGCCAAAGAGCAACGAAGCGAGATATGACCCGACTGGAGTCCAACGCCCGAAGATATTAGCAGCCAGGGCGATAAAACCACGACCGTTGGTCATGTTCTCGGTAAAACTGCCGACCTGCTCCAGAGTCAGATTGGCACCGGCAAGGCCAGCAAGACCGCCGCTGATGAGCACCGCGACCCAACGACCGCGCAGCACGTTGATTCCGACCGTGTCCGCCGCACGCGGGTGCTCGCCCAATGCCCTCAACCGCAGACCCCAGCGGGTCTTATACATCGCCCACTGAGCGAAGATCGCGATGATGATAGCAATATAGACGATAGGCGTATGAGAAAAGACCACGACATTGATCCAGTGCCATACGCCACCCATGAAACCTGCTGGGTCAGGAAAATTGAATATGGGACGCAGCATCGCGGAGGGATCGGTCGTCCCGGGATGCCCGTAGAGTCGTTCCATCATAAATCCGGTGACACCAAGTGCAAGAATGTTGATGGCGGTACCCGAAACGACCTGGTCAGCACGAAGGTTGATAGAAGCGAACGCATGGATCGCCGCCACGACCACGCCGGACAATATCCCTGCCAGAACGCCGATCCAGGGCGAGCCTGTCGCGAGCGTGAGCACGGTACCGAAGAACGCACCGGTGAGCATCATTCCTTCAAGGGCGATGTTCACCACGCCTGAGCGTTCGCAGATAGTGCCGCCGATGGCGGCAAGAGCCAGTGGCGTGGCCATCCGCAATGCGGAGGCGAAAAGATCAGGCGTGATGATGCTACTGAACACTGCTGACCGCCTCCTTCTGACGCCGTTTCACTTTCCAGGTGAATACCTCATCGGCTGCCACGAAGAAGATCACCAACGCCTGGATGATGAGGATGATCTTCTGCGGCACTTCCGCCTCAAGCTGCATCGTACCCGCCCCTGCAGACAGAGCGCCAAACAGGATTGCCGCCGGGATGACACCGATGGGGTGGTTCTTGGCAAGCAGGGCTACCGCGATACCGGTAAAACCAAAACCGGACGAGAACTGATCAAAGATCCGACCATGCACGCCCATGACCTCGACAGCACCTGCGATTCCGGCAAGCGCGCCGGAAATGCATAGGGCCTTGACCGTTGTAGCAGCTACCGAGATACCACCGGTCTCAGCGGCCGACGGGTTGAGGCCTACGGCGCGATTCTCGTACCCAAGGGTGGTGTACTTCAACATGAACCACACGACCACGGCGGCTATCACGGCGATGAAGATGCCGGTATGAGCCCGGCCGAGCGCCAGAAACGGGAAGGACTGCAGCGTCTCGGGAGAGAACAGAGACTGTATACGTGGCAGAACCGCGCTTGGCGCAATCTGATTCGTCTGCGGAATCGGACCAGGTGCCTTGAGCGGACCTACGACAAGCCACGACACGATGTATTTGGCTATATAGGTGAACATCATGGTAGTGATGACCTCGTGTGCGCCTATCTTGGCCTTGAGTATCGCCGGTACGAACGCCCATGCGGCGCCCGCGATCATAGCTGCGACGATCAGGATGGGCACAGCCGCATACCACGGGAGCGTCCCGATCAGAACCCCGAGCCACGCGGCGGTCAGCCCGCCCATGAACAGCTGACCCTCGGCACCGATGTTGAACAGATTCGCCTTGAAACCGTATGCGAGGCCGAGGCCTGTCAAGATCAGCGGAGTGGAGCGCAGCAGCGTGTCGCCGATGGCCTTAGGGGTGCCGAACGACCCCAGATACAATGCTCTAAACGCCGCGACCGCATCGTAGCCCGAAAGCCACATGATAAGAGATCCGAGCGCGACGGCAAGCAGCACCGCAAAAAAAGGCGTTCCGACTCCCTTGAGAATCTTCAGCGCGAAGCCTCCGCGGGAGGTCCCCTCCTTAGAGTCGCTCATTCATCTCCTTCGGTACGCTCGTCATCGTTCGTTGCGTCATCACTGACCACACCGAATTTCTTGCTGCCGCCGCCGGTCATATAGTAGCCGAGCGTATCGGCATCGGCTTCACCGGCAGCGAATTCATGCACAAGCTGCCCCTCGAACATCACATAGATGCGGTCAGCGAGTGAAAGAACCTCTTCGAGTTCCAGGCTGATGAGCAACACGGCCTTGCCGGCATCACGCTCATTGAGTATCTGCCGGTGGACGAACTCGATCGAGCCCACATCGAGACCACGCGTGGGCTGAGCCGCGACAAGCAGCTCTGGACCGCGCCCGATCTCACGCGCTACGACCACTTTCTGTTGATTCCCACCCGAAAGATTAGATGCAAGGACATGCACAGAGGGTGTCCTGATGTCATAGTCTTCAACCCGCTTGAGGGCTCCCTCGCCAATCGCTCGCCGGTGCATGATCCCGTGCCTGGCGTACGGCGGATGACGATGATCGCCAAGCACAAGATTCTCGGCGATATCGAACTCCAGGATCAGACCGCGACGCTGTCTGTCCTCAGGTATGTGCGACACTCCGGTCTCGATGGAGCGTCGGGCACTCGCATGCGTGATATCCTCGCCCTTGAGCTGGATCGATCCCCCGCTCGGACGGCGTAAGCCTACGATCGACTCGATCAGTTCGGTCTGACCGTTACCGCTCACACCGGCTATGGCGACTATTTCACCGCCACACACCGAGAAGGTGACGCTTCTGACCGTCTCAAGATGACGATCGTCTTTGACGCACAGATGATCGACCTCCAGGACCTTGCCACCGCACGTCGACGGGCCCTTCTCGACGCGAAGAACGACGTCGCGGCCAACCATCATGCATGCAAGCCCCGCATCATCGGTCTCGGCGGGAGTAGTCTCTCCCACGACTGTCCCGTCGCGAACCACCACGATACGATCCGCGACGGCGAGAACCTCTTCAAGCTTATGGGTGATGAAGACGACAGAAAGGCCCTCGGCGACAAGCGCGTCGATGACTTCGAACAGCTCACGGACCTCTTGGGGCGTCAGCACAGCCGTCGGCTCGTCAAGGATCAGAACCCGCGCGCCCTGGTACAGGGCTTTCAATATCTCGACGCGCTGCTGAGCACCAACGGAGAGGTCCATGATGCGCGCGTCAGGGTCGACAGCGAGACCGTAGCGCTTTGATAACTCGGCCACCTTCGCGCGTGCAGTGGCGAAGTCGATGACGCCGAAATGCGCGGGTTCGTGTCCGAGAACGATGTTCTCAGTGACGGTAAGCAGCTCGATAAGCATGAAATGCTGATGAACCATTCCGATGCCGAGATCGATCGCATGGCGTGGGGACTTGATCTTCACCACGGAACCATCAACCAGTATCTCACCCGAATCGGCGGGCAAAAGACCGAATAGAACGTTCATAAGCGTGGTCTTGCCGGCACCATTCTCCCCTAGAAGAGCGACGATCTCGCCGCGCTCCAACGTGAGCGATACGCGGTCATTGGCGACAACGCCGGGAAATACTTTGGTGATCTTGCGTAGTTCCAATACCGGCATCGCGGACCTCCGGTGCTCGCAGACAGCCAGTCGCCTCAAGAAGGGGCGACCGAACAATGTTCGGCCGCCCCTATAGTACACGGCTCAGCCACTATATACATGGCCGAGACAGACGCTACGGCGCGGTCGGAACCATTACCGCACCGCTGATGATATCCTTGGTCGCTTTGGTCACTGCATCCTTGACCGACTGAGGAACAACGCTATCAAAATCATGGAAAGAAGCAAGACCGACGCCGTCCTCGGCAAGGCCGAACTCCTCGTTGGTACCACCGACGAACTTACCGTCGACAGCATCCTTGATCGTCATATACACAACCGTATCAAGATGCTTGACCATAGAGGTCAACATTACCTTACCGCTGCCGGGAACGGTCTCGTACTGGTCGGCATCCACGCCGATGAACAGCGCGCCCTTGTCCTTACAGGCCTCAATCGTACCAAGGCCCACGGCACCTGCGGCTGCATAGATAACGTCGGCCTTCTGCTCGATAAGCGAGTAGCCGAGTTCCTTGCCCTTGGCGATGTCAGTGAAGTTACCAGCGTACAGCGAAATCACCTTGACGTCGGGGTTGACCGACTTAGCGCCCGCGATATAGCCGGCCTCAAACTTCTGAATAAGCGGCACATCCATGCCACCGACGAATCCGATGACATTGTCGTCGTTGACATAGGAGCTGACAGCCTTTTCCTTAGTGACCAGTCCAGCCACAACACCGGCCAAATAGCTGCCTTCCTGCTCCTTGAAGTTCAAGCCCACGACATTAGGCGGGACCGGATCGAAGAACTCGTCCACACCGGCGAAGTTGATGTCAGGATACTGTGTCGCGAGCTTAGAGACGGTATCGGTCATCAGGAATCCAACAGCGAAGATCGGGCTGTACCCGGCGCTCGCAAGCTGATCGATGTTCGACTCATAGTCAGCGATCTCATGCGACTCCAGCACCTGTGTCTTGACGCCGAGGTCCTTCTTGGCCTTCTCCAAACCCGCATATGAGAAGTCGTTGAACGACTTGTCACCTAATCCACCCACGTCGGTCACCATGGCTACTTTGACGCTCGTTTCGGGAGTCGATGTGGTATCAGTTGACGACGTAGTGTCCGTCGACTTCGAGCAACCCGGCACGAATGCGACAAGCATGGTCAACGCCAATAACACGACAACGACCTTACTCAGCTTGCTTTTCACGCTCGATCCGCCTCCTCCATAGCTCCTCCATGAATAACGCACTACATATACATTCTAGCCGTACACATAAGCATGTAACAACTTCCAACTATGGGATCTGCTAAACGTCCGAACTGCGAGCTCACCTGCGTCTCGCCCGAGGATGCGTGGAAAGATACTCCGCACGAATATGCGTTCTATCTACGTGCGTATACATCTGGGTGGTGCTGATGTCCGCATGGCCGAGCATCTCTTGCAGAGCACGCAGGTCCGCTCCGCCCTGAAGCATGTGCGTCGCAAAAGAATGACGCAATGTATGCGGATGCAGCTCCAGGCCCACGCGCCGTCCGTATGATCTCGTCAGTGTATGGACGCTTTGTCGGGAGAGCCGTCCGCCCCGGCTATTGAGGAACAGCGCCGAGGTGTCTTGTCCTGAGACAGCGCGCCGGGTTCGAAGCAACGAGCGGCCGGAGTCCAGATAGGCGCGCACTGCTATCTCGGCCAGACCGGCCACGGGCACGAGCCGCTCCTTGGTGCCTTTACCCAGCACGCGCATGAAACCTTCGTCGAGATCCAGGTCAACCACGTCAAGACCGGTGAGCTCGCTAGCTCGTATCCCGCTACCGTAAAGGACCTCGAGAATCGCGCGATCCCTCAGACCTATCGCACCGTCGGGAAACGGCTGCGACAAAAAGCGTCCGACATCCTCGATGGACAGAACATCAGGCAACCGTTGCGGCACCTTAGGCAGTGGGATCTGAGCAGTGGGCAGCCGCTCGCTCAGCCCCGTCCTCACTAGAAACTTGTGGTAGCTTTTGACCGACGCCACCTTGCGCTCGACGGTGGCAGGTGCCAGACCGCGTGCTTGCAGGTCGGCCATGAAAGCGGTGATATCGCTACGCTGCGCCTGTTCAAGCACCTCGACGCCACGAGCCTTGAGAACCGCAGCGTACTGCGTGAGATCACGCCTATACGCATCAACCGTCCGCGGCGAGGCGCCACGCTCGGTGATCAAATATCCCATAAACTCAGCGATCTGCGGATCATCCGCGTATTTCGTCACAACCACCTCGATGGTTTCGGGCCTCGCCAAGCGTAGCGCATTCGCAGCCCATTGTGAGCGTCGTACACCCGCGGGCAGCAAGAAGGGCGGCCTTAAGGCCGCCCTTCGAGTGCGACCACAAAACCCCAGAACTAGACGAGCTGATCCAGCGGGGTGTAGTTCATGCCGTGAGCTTCCGCCACGGGTTTGTAGGTGATCTTACCGCCGAGGACGTTGACGCCCTTAGCAAGAGCCGCATCGTCGGAAATGGCCTTCTTCCAGCCCTTATCGGCAATAGCCAGTGCGTAGCGTAGCGTAGCGTTGGTAAGCGCAAGCGTGGAGGTGTTGGGCACAGCACCGGGCATGTTGGCAACGCCGTAGTGCAGAACACCATCCACATAGAAGGTGGGGTCGGTGTGGGTAGTGGCGTGCGTGGTCTCGATGCAACCACCCTGGTCGACGGAGACGTCGACGACGACGGCACCCTTCTTCATGTTTGGAATCATATCCTTGGTGACGAGCCAGGGAGTCTTGGCACCGGGAAGCAGCACAGAACCGATCACAAGGTCGGCAGCGTAGACGGCCTCTTCGATGTTCTGACGGTTGCTGTACAGAGTCCGGATGCTGTTGCCCCAGATCTCGTCCAAGTACTTGAGGCGGTCAAGATTGACATCAACAACGGTGACAGCCGCACCCATGCCTTTGGCAACATAAGCGGCGTTCGAACCGACAACACCGGCACCGAGAACGACGACGTTCGCCGGCAGCACGCCGGGAGTACCGCCCATCAGGACGCCACGGCCACCGAAAGTCTTCTGCAGGTAGTTGGCGCCAACCTGGGCAGCCATGCGACCGGCGACCTCGGACATGGGGGCGAGCAGCGGGAGTGTACGGTTGGGAAGCTCGACAGTCTCATATGCGACGCACACGGCGCCGGACTTGATGAGGCCTTCGGTCTGCTTGAGATCGGGGGCGAGATGCAGGTAGGTGTAGAGAATCTGGCCGGGGCGCAACATCGCGATCTCAGAAGCCTGCGGTTCTTTGACCTTGATGATCATATCTGCGCGGGCAAAGATATCCGCTGCAGCATCGATCATCTCGGCGCCTGCGGAAATATACTCCTCATCGCTGAAAGAGGATCCCTCTCCAGCAGTCGTCTGCACGAGGACGCTGTGTCCATGTGCTACGAACTCGCGTACGCCACCAGGCGTCGCACCGACACGGAACTCGTTGTTCTTGACTTCCTTCGGTACTCCGATAATCACATTCTTCTCCTATACCTCGACCGCCGATTTTGGCGCGAAAGTGCATAAGCTCCCGCGCAAGAGACTCCCGCGATGAATGCCGCTCGCCTCAACGCATTCAGTCTATACGAGGCGCCGTCAGCGCACCAGTGTCACCGGAGCTCATCTGAAGTAGCGCACGGCGACAAGGCCGGCAGCGACAGCTGCCTGGAAGAACGCGGGGTCATCGCTCTCGGATCGACCCATGGAACGCAGTACAAGACCACGCATGTCGGGCAGGTCCGCCACTTCAACGCGCTCCGCTTCATGACGGTCCCATACACCGGCATCCAGCAGTGTCTTCTCGACGCCAAGAGCAAGTGCCTCGGCTGTCACCGGTATCGCGACCCTGGCGGACGCAAGCGCGATCTTTCCCAGCGCGATAAGCGTGTGGTGGCTCACTCCGCGATGCCGCGGGCGAGCGTCCGCGCCGGAGATCCGCAGGCACGCGACAGGCACGCCATCAAGGACCGCGACCGCGTTTATGGCTTCACCCTGCGCCACTCCCCCGTGGCCGAGCGGCGTGGCCGTGCCGACCACACCGGGGCCGATTCCGACGATAGCGACATCAGCGTGCGCGACGTGTCGAGCAGCGAGCAGTCCCGAGTGCAGGTTGACCGCCTCGAGCATGCCGCCGAACGCCTGCCCACAGGTTATGGTGCTATCGATCAGACCCGCGGTGACCGCGCTACGCATCACACTCGAGAGCGCGAGCGGCAGTGCCGCACCATCGGTCATCACGTATGCAATGCGAGCCTCTGGGCGAGCCTGCTTGATGGCAGCCGCGACTGCCGAGACCTGGCTATGCAGGCCGCAACAGACGACCGGCATGTCCTCCAGCGATACCGCATGCTGCATGATGTCATGATGCGGACTGTCTTGCTCTTCCACCGAGAGGATATCGCGCTGCAGCGGCGTGTAACGAAGCTTCATGATGTGGCCCGGGGCGGGATCGTCGAGCATCACGCCCTCACCGGCGCGAGCGACTACGAAATGGCTGCCACCAGTGCCGAGACCAAGTCCGACCGCGGTCGTGTTGAGCAGGACACGGTCGCCCTCACCACACCGTCCTGACAACGCCGGATAGCACAGCGCATCATGCGCCGTGTCGCCTTCATCGGTGGTCACGGCCAGACGTTGCAGATCGTCGTGCTCGACGTTGATGCTCGTCACCGTGGCCCATACCAACCGCATGACCTACTCGGCCGCCTGTCGGACAACCGCTTCGATGAGGCTCACCAGCTGATCGAGCGCTTCCACCTTGAAGCACTCGGAAACGCTGTGAACCTTCGTCATGCCGGTTGCCAGAACGACTGTGGGGACGCCATGCGAAGAGAAGACATTGCCGTCGCTGCCACCTCCGCTGGCGCCCAGCAGCGGCGTGATACCCGCGTCAGCGCACGCGGCCACGAGCATGTGGACCTGCGCCGAGTCCTCGGGCAGGCTGAACCCCGCATAGCCCTCCCAGTCGATGCTGACACTACCACCGACCTCGGCTGCTGCCTCGCGCATGAACGCGTCCATCTCGGCACGTGTCTGCAGCGCTACGCTCTCGGAAAGCGACCTGCACTCACCGGTCAGGTCACATGTTGGCGCCACGATGTTGTCCGCTCGCCCGCCGCAGATCGTGCCGACGTTGGCGGTGGTGGTGCTGTCGATGCGACCCAACCGCATCGCGGCAACAGCCTTCGCAGCCATCAGCACAGCCGAGACGCCCTTCTCGGGCTCAACGCCGGCATGGGCCGCAACGCCCTGAAACGTCGCTTTGAACGTACTGTGCCACGGCGCGGCTGTGACGATGCCACCCACGTCCCCGTCGCCATCGAGCACCATGCACAGGTCGACGTCGCACTCGGACGCCGCAAGCGCCCTGGCGCCGCACAGGCCCGTCTCCTCGGCGACAGTGAGGATGACGCGTATCTCGCCATGGGGCGCACCGCCGGCGGTGATGCGACGCACGGCTTCTATAGCAGCAGCTATTCCCGACTTGTCGTCCCCGCCCAGGACCGTATCTCCCGCAGAGAACACCACGCCGTCCACGATCGACGGCTGGACCCCTTCGCAGGGGCTCACGCAATCCATGTGTGCCGTCAGCGCGATGCGCTTGCCGGGGCCGGTTGCCGCGAGCACCGCGATGATGTTGCCGACATCCGAACCGGTCTGTGCCGCTGTGTCATCGATATGCACATCGCAGCCAGCGTCGCGCAATGCGGCCGCAGCGTAATCGGCCACGCCGAACTCCTGCCCGCTTGGACTGTCGATGCGAACGAGGTTGAGAAACGTATCAAGCACGCGTGAAACGGTCATCACAGCTCACGGCCATCCCGATAGGTCGCCGCAGCGCCGATGAAATCGCGGAACAGCGGAGCTGGCCGGGTGGGCCGACTCTTGAACTCGGGGTGGCCCTGATTACCCACGAACCAGGGATGATCAGGCAACTCGATCATCTCGACGAGCTTGCCGTCAGGCGAAAGGCCGGAGATGACCAATCCTGCTTTTTCTAGCTGCTCGCGATATGCGTTATTCACTTCAAACCGGTGACGGTGACGCTCGTAGATAACCTCTTCGCCATAGGCCGCCGCACCGAGCGTGTCCGGAATGATCTTGCACGGATAGGCACCAAGACGCATCGTTCCACCCATGTCGGCCACATCGTACTGCTCGCGCATCAGGTCGATGACCGGGTGCGGCGTGACCGGATCAAACTCGGCAGAGTTGGCGTCTTGCAACCCGGCGACGTTGCGAGCGAACTCGACGACCGCGACCTGCATGCCGAGACATATCCCCAAGAACGGCACTTTACGCTCGCGAGCGTAACGAGCCGCCCGGACTTTGCCTTCCAGCCCACGTATCCCGAAGCCGCCGGGAACCAGTA
>Ga0123339_10000748_pt1 | contig 23729 bp, 16 predicted proteins | sample lystaG_FD_89956 | JGI IMG/M metagenome (GOLD analysis project Ga0123339, IMG submission 89956) | Glacier valley bacterial and archeal communities from Borup Fiord, Nunavut, Canada, to study Microbial Dark Matter (Phase II) -... | ecosystem: Environmental > Aquatic > Freshwater > Ice > Glacier ...
GTTTCGCGCAAGGCAAAGCCGCTGAGATCTGCCTGATCGTCAAAACATGTCAGGAGGCGCTTGAGTCTTATGAGCCGAATGAAATAGCTATTATAGTTAGAAGATTCAAAACAAATAGCAATAAGATAATCGACGAGCTTGAACGATACGGAATCGCCTATAGCGTCGATATTACCATTCCTTTGATCGCTACACCTTTGGGCGTGGCCTTTTTCTCCCTGCTGCAAATGGCACCGGAGCTTGCACCATATACCGAGAAGAAGCGCGTCACCATCACCGATGCCAAGCAAAAATATGGAGAATTTCTCAGAAGTTCCTTTTCGGGTTGGGATGACAAGACCTATTTTGCCGCAGATAAGAGTTTTCGAACGGACGAAACATATTCTTCGGCTTATGAGAGAGTTTATGAGGTGCTGTCTTCATCGAGGAAAAAATATTCGAATAACGTGGTTTCGAGTCTGAAGAACGCCGTAGGAACGATGCGCCTCGAAGACTGGAAGGCCGTACTCGACGGGATGCTGTCCAATTCCTTGAACGAAGAGGGACTTTCGAAGTTTCGGCACATGCAAAACACGGCGGCGCACCACAGCATAATCGAGGCATTGTCACAAGTCGTCCAAAAGACAGACCCCGGTGAAAATACTATAGATTTCGTCGCATTTTTTGAGCTTGTGTATCGCGGGAACGTCAATCTGACGGAGCAAAAGAGTGCTGGAGGAGGAGTCCTCATCGCGGATGCCTCAAGGGTCCGCGGGCGGGAACCGAAAGTCATCATCATGGGAGGCCTTTCCCGTGAAGAATATAGAAGCGTCCATCATGAGACACCTTCTGAAAGGATTGTGAACGCCCGAATCGACGAGCTGACGGGCGAGGCACCTGATAATTCGCGCCGTGTTCGCCTGAAAGAAGAACTCTTCGCCTACGAGGTGCTGGCGAGCGCCCGCGAGACCGTTTACCTGTGTGTCCAGCCGGAAGACGAGCATGGGGAGGCGGTCGCGACCTCATTGCTCGTCGACGATATTTTCAGCGATCAGGAGTGCTTTGATTCGGACCGTCTGTTCACGGAAGGGTTTTTCCGGACGGGCCTTTTCCAAAAACAACGTTTCTCTCCATATTTGCAGAGTGCGGGCGAACCAGGCTCGATCGATGCCGGTTTCGGCTTCGGGCAGCGAGAGCGGGCCGAAGAGCGGCTTGCGGTAGCACCTCCCTCCATTCCCGAGAGAGGAGCCTGCCCGCTCGATCTTTACGGGGAAGAGGCAAGGCCCGAGGGCGCAGGCGAACGAGAACTCAGCGCGAGCGCAATCGAACGTTTCGTGCAATGTCCGTATGGATGGTTCGTCGAAAAGTATTGTTTGAGCGGCTCTCTGGACAAAGGCCTCGATGCCCCGGTCACCGGAGCAGCCATCCATGCGATCCTCGAGGATTTCTATACGACATGGACTGCGCCGAAGAGCGCGGGAGGGAAGGGCCAGCGGCGGGTTTTCCAAGAAAATCTCGATGGCGCGCTGGCTCATCTCAAAGAGCGATTCGAGGTCCATCCGCCGCGCATCGCCGGACTTGATATTTCGAAACGCACGAGCTGGACGATCGAGCAGGAGCGTTGGTATGTCGACCTCCTCAAAAATGCCGAGCGCCGGATTCGTAAAGATGCCGATTTGTTGTGCGAAACAGCCGACGAGACGTTTTATCCGCATCGGTTCGAGTATGAATTGGGCTCGTTGCCCTATAGGGACGATTCCTGTGTGTCGTCGATACGCAAGGCGCATGTCGGCACCGTTCCTCTACACGGTTCTGTCGACAGGATAGATATCGATGTCGAAGGACGACGCTATGTCGTCGTGGATTATAAAGGAAACTTTCCTAACAAAGAGGGGCTCGAGATTTTCAGGAGTGCCAAAATCCAAATCCTTCTTTACCTGATCGCTTTAGAGGATGTGCTGTCAGATGAAGAAGGCGTGGCAGACGATATCGCTCCGTCAGGAGCCGTATATATTTCATATAAGGGGAGTGCCGCAGAACGGGGAATCTTTAAAAAACAGTCCGCGGAAGCCATCGACTTGAAAGAAACGAATACAGTCTCGGGGGAGGAGTTCGACAGGGTGTTGTCCGATACGACCGCCCTCGCGGAACTTGTGGCGCAAGCTATTTCAAAAGGGGAGGCACCGATCGTTCGAGGCTCCTCGCTCAATGCAGTGGAACTGGCTGCGGCGGAGATGCCTTGTAAATATTGCGGATATGTCGGTTGCCCGGCAAAAAGAAATTAGGGCGGAGCAAAAAATGGCACAGGCTATTCGAAAAAGCACGGGCGGCATCGAAGGAAAAGAACTGAACACGGGGCAGCGTGCGGTGTGTGAAGGCATAGGCGGCTCTCTCGTGGTGAATGCGGGCGCCGGAACCGGAAAGACAAAGACCCTGACGTCGGCGTATGTCGGTGCCTTGTTATCCATGGAGCTTGACGGCAACCCGTTGAGCCCGGAGAACATCGTCGCCATCACGTACACGAAGGCCGCCGCCGAAGAGCTTCGCACGCGGACCGTCCGCATGCTGCAGGTGGAGGGGAGACAGGACCTGGTTGCTCAGATGGACGATGCTTGGGTGTCGACGTTCCACTCGTTCTGTACGCGCATCTTACGTGCGGAGAATATCGCCGTGGCAAAAATGTTCGGTATCGACCCGAACTTTTCGACGCTCGAAGCCGCGGATTCATCTGAAATGCTGGCGGAGGCCATACGGGAAATCCTTGAAAAGGACAAAGCTACACAGGGCGTGTATTCAGTCTTGACGCGCAAACAGCAAACTGAGGATGTCTGCAATAATATCCAATCTCTCTTATTCGATGCAAAAATCTATGGGATCGAGCTTTCCGACATCGTGGTCGAACGTCCGGAAATTTTATCCACAATGCCGTTTGGAACTGCGATAGACGAGTATTTAGAACGGTTCCTGAGCCTTGCCGAACGTGCAGATGAATTATTTGCGATGAATAAGAGGGCTTTGTCGAGTCTTGATTTCAACGATCAGATCTTTTATGTCGAACAGCTTTTCAGAGATGATCCTGCAATCCGGGAAAAGTACAGAAAGCAGTTCGCAATTCTTCTTATCGACGAGTTCCAGGATACGAATTTTTTACAGTACAAGATTTTCAAACATATAGGAGAAGATAATCTGACGCGGGTCGGCGACAAGAACCAGAGCATCTACGGCTTCCAAGGAGCCGAAGTGAAGGTTTTCGAGAGTGCACTTCGAGAAGAAGGCGTGACCGAGGTGCGTCTAGGTGAGAATTATCGATCGCACGGCGATATTTTGCACATGGTCAATAAGATGTTTTCCGTCGACTATCTGTTCGGAAACGATTTCGTCCGGCTTTCGGCGGGGAAGGGCGAACCGTTCGAAAAGCATGAGCCTTCTTCGGAACACAAACGGCTCAAAGTACAGGGGTTTGCCGGCAGCCATCCGCTGCCGATAGTCGAGCAACAGGCGCAATGGGTCGCAGAGGAGTTCGAGCGTCTGAACAAGGAGGGCTATTCCTACGGAGAGATGGTGGTCTTGCTTCCGAAGCGCGATAAAGGGAAGGCCTTTCAACATGCACTCGAAGCGCGCGGTATAGATGCCGTCGTGGTCGGCGGCAAAGATCTCTTTACCGGGTCATATGTACAGGAGTTGGTACTGACGCTGGCTTTTCTCGACAACCCTCTCGACGATGCGTTGTTCACGAAAGCTGCCCTTTCCATCTTTGGGCGTATCCCCGACGATGAACTCGTCGGAATCGTCCGTCGGGCAAAGGCCGCCGAGCCTCGGCAGAAAGCATGGGAGGCTGCGGTTCGATTCGCCGAGGAGGAGCCGTCCTCGCAGACGGCGCTCTTCGTGTGCATCATGCAGGACGCCTTAATGGTGATCCGCACGCAAGAGCCCGCCGATGTCGCTCGATTCCTTATAACGTCCACCGGCGTCGACACCCTGCTGCTCGGCGGTGAGGAGCTCGAGGGCCGCGAGGAGTCCTTCCGCCAGGTGTATGCGGACTACGAGCAGATCATCGCCCATATGGAACGCCTGAGCGAGGAGGGGAAAGGCTATCGGCGCATAGTGGGAAATTTCAAGCGCGGTTTGCAAACTGAAAGCGGCTATAAAGCCGAGGTGGGCCGTGTATCGACCAAAGCGAAGCTCGGACAGGGGCGGTCCGGAGACGATGTCGTACAGATCATGACCATCCACGGTGCGAAAGGTCTGCAGTACCCCGTGGTCGCGGTGCCCCTCTTTGCGGGCAAACCCAATGGGGAAAGCGGTGTCATCCATGCCGTCGATGTCGAAAGCGATCCCTTCGTCATGAAGCTCGGGTTCAACTACCCGCTCAACGAAGCCGAAGTCGTGCAGTTCAACACACTTTTCGATCGTGCGAAGGCGGCGCAAAAAGCCGAGATAGAGAAAGTCAAAGCCGAGAATAAAGTCTTGAAAAAAATAGGTCTCGAGGTGGAGGTACCGAAAGCTCTCGCCAAAAACCAATTCGGGTTCAAAGGCAAGACGATCGCCATCGGGCAAGATGTGCGTGATTACAAGAAGGCACTCGACGAGGCCCAACGGCTTCGTTTGCTGTACGTAGCCCTAACGCGCGCCGAGGACAGGCTCCTAGTGGGCTACTCGTGCCCGAAAAAAGAAACCGATAATGAGAAGCTCAGCCAAAACGGCGACGTGAATTCGAAGGCGACGGCACGCATGCGCGAGCTTATCGAGGAAGGCGATCTGTGCGATATCGTATCCTTCTCCGACGCGCAACTGGCCGAAGAGCAGTTCGATTTCGAGGATTCCGCCTCGGAAGAAGCCTGCGCAAAGGAAAACGAAGCGCCGGATATGCCGAAGGATTTTCCGCTCGGTACCGACTATGCAAAGAATTTCGAACGGCAGTACACCTTTTCCAAGGCCTCTGCTCCCGAGACGGGGGGAGGCGCCGCCGCCCGCGCACGCTATGCGCCGCGCACGAGCAGTCTGCAACGCCCTATATTCCAGTTCAGTGCCTCGAATATCGATAAGTTCCTGAAGTGTCCGCGACAGTATTGGTTGGGGGACGTATTGCGCGTCGGGCTGCCGGCGGTGGCGCAGGAATCGATATTGGCGACTAGGGGGACGGCCATGCACGCCGTACTCGAGTTGGCGGCGCGCGGATTGATCGCGCGCAAGAAAAAGGGGACCGACGGGCCGTTCTCGATCGATGAGGCGCTCGGTGAAAAGATCAAAAGCACCTACCGATTGGACGATGTAACAGTCCGAGAAATTTTTCAGGCGGCCGCAAAGATCATGGCTTCCGACTGGTGGAAGATGCTCGAAGACGCACGGGAAGTGCAGCCCGAGTCCCAGTTCTACGCACAGCTTGAAGATGCGCAGGACAACGAGTTCTTCCTTCAAGGATTCATGGATGTGTACGCAGTGCGCGAAGACGGGACCGCGCTCGTGATCGACTACAAGTCGGGAACGTCCGACAGCGACCCGGAGAAGTACAAAACCCAGATGGAGTGTTACGCGTGCGCGGCGCTGAGCAGAAAAGACATCGACACCGTCGAGGTCGTTTTCCTCAAACCCGAGATGGCGGACTCCGACGACGGGGAGACATTCGTCGCCATCACCCAGACGTATACGCACAGGGACATGAGCGCGCTGGAATCAAATCTCGTCCGGGCGAAATGCGGCATGGAATCCGTCGAGGAACTCATCGCGGAGGAGTACCTGAAAAAGAATGTATCGGGCAGTGTATGTAACACGTGCTCATATGCCGGTCCCCTTTGCCCTTACGGACTGAGATTCAAAAAGAGGGGCTAAGCCTTACGGTACGTGTTGGCGAGCTGTCCGCACGCCGCCGCAATGTCTCCGCCGCGCTCCATGCGAACCGTTGCCGTGACGTGGGCCTCTTCGAAAGCGCGCGCGATTTGTGTGATGCGCGCGCGTGAGGGTGGTTTCGCCTCGCCGTTTGTTATGGGATTGATTGGAATCAAGTTCACGTGGGCTCCGAGTCGCTTCGCGAATCGGACGATCTCGGAGACCTCCTTATCCTCGGTTTGCGGCCCGTCGATGAGAGCGAACTCGAGACTCGGGCGTCGGCCGCTTTCCAGGTAGTAGTTATCCAGAGCCAGGAAAAGTTTGTCGAGCGTTTGCGTCGCGAGACCGGGCATAAGCGCATCACGCGTGCCTTGGATCGCCGAATGCAGCGAGACGGCAAGGGTGAATTGTTCCGGCTCCTGTGCAAAGCGGTCGATACCTTCTACGAGGCCGCTGGTCGACACGGTGATGTGCCGAGCTCCTATATTCAGTCCCTGCTCGCTGTTGAGTATGCGCAAACCGCTCAACACCGCATCATAGTTCGCGAAAGGTTCTCCTTGCCCCATGACGACGACATTGCTGACACGACGTCCGAAGTCCTGTTCCACAAGACGGACTTGCTCGGCGATTTCACCGGGGAGAAGATTGCGACGAAAGCCCGCCCGTCCGGTCGCACAAAACGTGCAGCCGAAAGCGCATCCGGCCTGGGAGGAGAGGCAGACGGTGAGGCGATCTTTGGTCGGCAGACCGACCGCCTCGACGATTTCGCCGTCATCGAATTCGATGAGATATTTTCTCGTTCCGTCGGTGGAGGTTTGGCATTCGACGACATTCGCGCGCTGCAAGGGGGCTACGAGCGCGAGTTTCGCTCTCAGGTCTTCGCTGAAGTTCGTCATCTCTTCGTATGAGCCCACCGGGTTGGCGTAAAGCCATTCCGCAAGTTGTTTCGCCCGGAACTTCGGTTGGCCGAGTGCTTTGAAAAGTGCGGGATACTCATCGAGTCCGTAAGCGAAAATCCGTCGCACGGGCAAATCGGAGGGTATGTTTATCGGGGGAACGTAACGAGTCACGTGGAAGTCCTTTTCTCAGTGGCACAATTGGTTTACGGATAGTATCATTTAGAAGTCAGCACCCGTTCCAGCGTACCGGTGCGCCGGCATAAGCGTTTGCGACTCACTTCATTATAGGTTATGGATATGACGGGCGTGTGGAGACTGACGAGGATAAGGCTCCGGGGCAGAGATATACCAGTCGGCGCGAGACAGCGACATCAAGCCAAGCGGAGTCAAGAACCCGACGATGGCTTCGGCGAGCTCAGAGCTCTACGCTTCGGAACAGGCGAAGCAGAATGCGGAAAAGCAGTCGAAGTCCACTCCCTCTGCATCGGGGAACGAAGACAGCGAAGGTGTACTCGGAGGCGCCATAGCCGGCGCTGTTATCATGCTTGCGGTAATAATCGGTATAATCATCGGGACGAGGATTAAGCGTTCAAGGTCTTGACCGAGAGTGGGAGTAGCCGATGCAAGAGATGCAAAGTTTGAAAGTGGCCGTGCTCGAAGGCGGCGTTTCCGCCGAGCGTGAGGTCTCGTTGCGATCGGGAGAAAAAATAGCCGAAGCCCTACGCTCGGCGGGATGCAGCGTCGTCGAATACGACACGAAAGAGCTTTCATTCATAGAGAAAATCCTGAACAACCGACCCGATGTCATCTATATCGCTTTGCATGGGCGTCACGGTGAAGACGGCACGGTGCAAGGGTTATGCGAACTTTTGGACATACCCTATGTCGGCAGCGGTGTTTTGGCGAGCTCTTTGGCAATCGACAAGGTGATGAGTAAGCGCTTCTACGTACAGGCGGGAATCCCGACCCCTCGCTATCTGGTCGCGGAGAACACGAAGCAGTTCGATATCGATGCGTTCGTCGCCCGAACTGCCGCCGAGCTCGGAGAAAAAACGGTCGTGAAGCCGGCCAATGAGGGCTCATCGATAGGGATGAGCATCGTCCATGCACTCGACGAGTTACCGCACGCACTCGAATTCGCATTCGAACACGACTCGACGGTGCTGGTCGAGCAATTCATCGAAGGTGTCGAGGTGACGGTCGGCGTGTTGGGCAACGATCGTCCTCGCGCGCTTCCCACCATCGAGGTGGCCACACAGAATGAATTCTATGATTACGCAGCTAAATACGAGGCGGGAATGTCACAACACATAATCCCAGCTCGCGTAGGTGCCGCGGCGAACAAGCTTTGTTCCGATTTGGCGGAGCAGACCCATTCGGTGCTCGGCTGTCGAAGCATTTCCCGCAGCGACTTCATCGTCGATGCCGATGGGGGAGTGTGGCTACTGGAAACGAACACACTCCCGGGGATGACCGATGTCTCGTTAGTCCCCGATGCTGCAAAGCATGCGGGCATTGATTTTTCCGAGTTGTGTGTGATGCTCGTTTCGTTCGCACTTGAAAAGTAACGTGGTGAAGCTTAAAACATAGGCGATCATCGCGACCGCCCTTATGCTGCGGTCTTCGGGTTCCGAGGCGAACTGCCGACTGCATCGACGTATGTTGGCGGTATTATTGGTATAGTAACCGTGTGCATCATTCTACGACAGGAACAATATATGAACAGCGTGGAAGAAATTCTTCTCGTCGTTGTACTGATTTTAGTCAACGGATACTTCGCCGCAGCTGAAATCGCGCTCATCAGCGCAAAGAAGTCGGCTTTGTTGCGAAGCGCCGACGAGGGGTCGAAGGGTGCGAAGACTGCCCTGAAGCTCAATGAAGACCAAACGCGTATGCTTTCGACTATACAGGTCGCCATCACGTTGGTGGGCATGTTGGCCTCGGCAACGGCTGCCGTGTCACTGGCCGCCCCGCTTCGTCAATGGCTCGAGCAGCTGGGTATCGGGGCGCTTTCGACGGTCGCCTCCGGACTCTCGGTGCTCATTGTGACACTGATCATCAGTTACTTCACGTTGGTTATCGGAGAGTTGGTGCCTAAGCGCATCGGCATCAGGAAAGCCGACCCGGTGGCTATAGCCGTTGCGGGTCCGGTGGCGTTTCTTGCAATCGTCGCCGCTCCGGTCGTGTGGCTTCTCACGAAATCGACGAACCTCCTCTCGAATATCATCGGCCTGCACGAGGATGAAAATGACGAAGCTAACGAAGAGGAGATAAAGCTTCTCGTCAACCAGCAACGGTCGTTGCTCGATGAAGAGAAGCAGATGATAAACGAGATCTTCGAACTCGGGGATACGGTCGTTCGAGAGATCATGGTTCCTCGTGTCGACATGACGTTTATCGAGGACACAAACTCGGTGATCGAAAGTCTTCAGACCCTGCAAGCGAAGGGCTATTCCCGCGTTCCGGTATTTCACGAGGATCACGATAAGATCATCGGCATCGCCATGCTCAAAGATATCGTCATTCCCGTCAGTGAAGGCAAGGGGGATGCTCCGGTCACCGACTATATGCGTGTGCCCACATTCGTTCCCGAGACGAAAGGAATCCTGCCGTTGTTGACCGATATGCAGACGACGAGGAATCAAATGGCGGTTGTCGTCGACGAATACGGGGGCACTGCCGGAATCGTGACGATCGAGGATATCGTCGAGGAGGTCGTCGGTGAGATTTCCGACGAGTTCGATCGCGACAAGGCGGAAGTCAGCGAATTGCGCACCGCTGAATGGGCAGTCAACGGAACACTTCCTGTAGAAGATGCGGGGGAGCTCGGATTTCCTGTTCAGGAGTCGGACGAGTATGATACTATCGCAGGCTGGATGTTAGAAAAGTTCGGCCACATCCCGCACGTTGGAGAAGAAATCGAACAAGACGGCTTTTCCTTTACGGTGCAAAGTATGCGCAGGCGGCGTATCGCCCGTATCAGAATAAACGGTCCGGCGCATGAGGATTATCAGCTAGGAGACGAACTTGACGAAGGAAAAGAATAAGAAGCGAACCGAACAGCTTGCGAAGTTAGTCGCGCTTCTCGTTATCATTGCAGTGATATTCATGGGTGCCGCGAGGGTATGGACCGATTTTCTTTGGTATGAAAGCGTGGGCCAAACAGCTATTTATTGGACACGCCTTTGGTCGCAGTGTCTGATATTCACTGTGACGTTCGTTTTCACCTTCGGCCTTTTGGCCGCCACGATGCTCTCCGCTTTGAAACGTTCCCTCGGGTGGCATCGGCAGATTCCCGTCGCATCGAGCACTTCCGAAGGCATGACATTCCACGGCGCCCGCGACGTCCGCAAAGATTTTCGCACGTCGGTGGATAAACTCAGCGACAAGGTGCGTCCTTATTTCAAAATACTCATCTATATAATCGCCCTGGCTTTCGCCACCAGCATCGCCGTCAAGACAAGCTCGAGCTGGGAGACCTTCCACCTGGCTTTGACCAACATGAGCTTCGGCATCAACGACCCTCAGTTCGGCATTGATGTCGGCTTCTATGTGTTCAAGTTGCCGGCAATCGGCCTGGTCCTCGGGTGGGCGCGCGGAGCACTCATCCTCATGTTCGTTCTGACGGGCTTCGTCTATATTTTGACCGGTGCCGTCCGCCCGTGGGAGGAGCGCCAAAAAATCGCCCCGAACGCCAAAGCGCACCTCTCGGTGTTGTTGGCGCTGTTCATGGTCTTCGAGGCGTTCCGCAACGTTCAGAAGATATTGAAGTTGAATCTGTCTTCACGCGGGCAAGTGGTCGGTCTTTCCTATACGGATGTCCATGCGCAGCTTCCCGCGCTCATCGCCATGGTCGGGGTGTGCCTCGTCCTTGCGGTATTCTTCCTGCTTAATATCAAAAGACGTGACTGGAAGCTGCCGGTGCTCGGCGTCATGATTTGGGTTGCGGCCACGGTCGTGCTCACGGTGGCTTTCCCCTTCGCCGTGCAAAAACTCATCGTGTCTCCGAACGAGGAGGCGCTTGAGGCCCCCTATATCCAACGCAATATCGCCATGACGCGTAAGGCATATGCGTTGACCGATATATCTTCGAAGACCTACACCGCGACCGGCACGCTGACACAGGCGGCGGTGGATGAGGATGCCGACACCGTCGACAATATCAGGCTGTGGACATCGACGCTTGCCGCCAAGAGCTATGAGCAATTGCAGGCGATACGACCTTATTACAGCTTGACCGATGTCGACATCGATCGTTACGTGATAGACGGGCGCCTGCGACAGGTGCTCGTGTCTCCTCGCGAAATGGATGTGACCAAACTCGCCTCCACCGCGAAGACGTGGGTGAACCAGCATCTCGTCTATACGCACGGGTACGGCAGTGTCATGAACATCGGGAGCGAATCCGATTCGCGAGGCATGCCGCAGTTCATCTTGGGGGACATTCCTCCCACGACGAGTGCGGAGGCGACGAACTCGCCCGCGCTCACGGTTTCACAGCCGAGCATCTATTATGGTGAGGTCGGCAACAACTACGTCGTCGTGAATACCGGCATCAAGGAGTTCGACTACCCGCAAGGCGAAAAGAACGCCACCACTTCGTACTCCGCGAACGCCGGCGCGAAAGTCGGCAACATATTCAGTCGTGCCGCCTGGGCCATCCGGCTCGGCTCCGCGCAGATGCTTTTTTCGAACTATGTCAAATCGGACAGTAGGGTGCTCATCCACCGGACGGTGACAGATCGCGTCAAGGCTCTCGCTCCATGGCTCCAACTGGACGGCGATGTCTATTCGACGATTGTGAACGGACGCATCGTCTGGGTCGCTGACGGCTATACGACATCGAATATGTATCCCTACTCTCAATCGTTGCCGAAGAGCACGACGAACTATATGCGCGACGCGGTTAAAATAACGGTCGACGCCTATACGGGGGAGACCGAGTTCTACATTTTCGATAAGACGGATCCCATCATCAAGGCGTGGAGCGAAATCTATCCGAGTCTCTTCAAGAGCGCAGACGAGATGCCCTCCGCGCTCAAAGCCCATCTGCGTTATCCCGCCGACTTGTTCACTGCCCAGGCCCAGATATATAAGACCTATCACATGACCGACGTCAATGTGTTCTATAACAAGGAAGACCAGTGGCAGATTCCGAGTGGAGCCAACGGGAAGAACCTCGCTCCCACCTACGTCCTCATCAAGTTGCCCGGTTCGAGCAAAGCTCAGTTCTATATGATCCAGCCGTATACGCCGCGCAACCGAGAGAACATGATCGGATGGATGGCGGTATCGTGCGAGCCTGAATCGTATGGGAAAAGAACCGTGTTCCTCTTCCCGAAGGAGCGGGTCATCCTCGGCCCGACTCAGATAACGGCTCGCATCACCCAAGATCCGATCATCTCACCGCAGTTCTCTCTGTGGAACCAAGCGGGAAGCCAGGTCATCCTCGGCGATATGGCGATCGTTCCGATGCAAGATTCGATCGTCTATGTCGTGCCGGTCTTCTTGCAAGCGGCCAAGACGGCGATTCCCGAGTTGGCTTCAGTCGTCGTGGTCTATAACGATAATGTCGCCATGGGCAAAGACTTCAAGACTGCGTTTGCGGCAGCCATGAAGGCCGACTCCGCGTCGAGCGCGGCCACGACCACGGGGAGTTCCTCGCAGGATACGAGAAATCAGCTGGCGGCCCAGGCTGCGAAGCTCTACGAGGAAGCCGCCGCAGCTCAAAAAGACGGTAATTGGACGCTTTACGGCTCGAAGACCGATGAATTGGGCAAAGTCATAGAGCAGATGACGAAAAGCGCAAAATAGCAATGCGAGGCGCTCACGCTTGCAAAGGGACCGCTGCACTACTCGCCGCCCTATCGACGGTAATGTTGCTCGCCGGATACGCCTGCCCGGTTCTCTGCCAAGCGAGTTCGGTTTCCGCAGGTCCGAGGGAAGAAGCATCCTTGTCCCTCGGCCTTTCCGAGGATTCGACGGTGCATCTCAGCCGAGCGGTGCCGCCTGAGGATCGGTTCGATCTCGATTCCGTTGCCGTCATAGCGTCGAAGCAAAGCGAAATCGCCGTAATCAAGGATTTGGCAGTGCCTTCGAGCGAGAAAAAATTCACTGTCGGCAAGCAGGAGGCGGAACGAATCGCCTTCGGCGTTTCCCCAGGTAAAACGGACGTATCTTCTAAGCGAAGTATTTCTACAGGCGATTCGACGGTCGGGTGGATTTACTCGGAGGTGTCGTGGTATGGGCCGCGTTTTTACGGGAAGAAAACCGCAGACGGAACGGTTCTGATGAGAGACAGCGTTCTTGTCGCGAGTCGCACGTTGCCGTTCGGCACCAAGGTCGAAATCGTGTACAACGGAAGATCGATCGTTGCAGAAGTTCACGATCGGGGCCCGTATGTCGCGGGGAGAGATCTGGACATCGGGCCGGGCGCCGCCAAGATCCTCGGTTTCAGCGGTGTCCATGTCGTCAAATATCGTCTCGTTCCATAAATATGGACGACCTGTTCGACATAGAACTCGTTGACTGGAAGCAGAATCGGACCGGCTATCATGTGGTTCTTTTCAAACTGAAATTCGCCCCGGGCGCTGCGCAACGCACCGATGCGCTCCCCGGTTTCTCAAAGCGTCTGCTGTCGTCTTTGCCGCAGTTGCGCATCCATGCGTGTCATAACGGAGCACATAAGTCTTTTGCGATGGAACTTGAAAACACCGAGATAGCACATGCTTTCGAACACGTGGCCGTCGAACTCGCGGCGCAACTCGCAAAACATCCTCGGGCGGAGATGATCGGGAAAACGGCGTGGAATTTCTCCATCGACGGGCAGGGTGTCTATCGTGTGGAAATCCAGGGGTTCGACTCATGTGAAGAGGCCAGGGAGATAGCCTGTCGTGCCCGTGGACTTTTACAAGAAGCCATGTGCTGATTCATACTTTGGGTATACTATAGGGGTACATCAGAAATCTAGTCGGCGTTTCAATTTCGGAGGTGTTCGCTATGGGGAAGAACAGCGGTATCGGCGCGTTCATACTGGGCGGAGTCATCGGCGCGGGGCTTGGCTTGCTTTTTGCTCCACGTTCAGGTTACGAAACGCGTGAATGTCTTACCGATAAAGCGTTGGAGTTTTGGGACCAGGCAGACGAGCTTTACGAGAACGGTCGCGAACGTGCGACGGATGCTTATTATGCCGGCCGGGATATGACCACCGAGGCCTATTATACCGGGCGTGAGCGCGCTGCCGAGGCGGCCGATCAGGTCCGTGACAAGATCGACGAAGCGCGCGAGCGTCTGTTCGACGTGGTCAGCGCCACAAACGATGAGGTCTCCGAGGATTTAGCCGGTGCAAAAGAGGAAGTCTCCGGTGACCTAGCCGGTGCAAAAGACGAGGTCACCAAGGATCTAACCGGAGCAAAGGACGAGATCGCCAAGGATCTAACCGGAGCAAAGGACGAGGTCACCAAGGATTTGACCGATGCAAAGGATGCGCTAACGCCGAGTACTTCGGCCAGCCCGACAGTGTGAGCAGCTGAATCGAGCATGTATTTTGCAGAACACCTCGAAAAGGCGCCCTGTAATTGACGAAATGGAATCGGCCTCGCATATGACGGGGCCGATTTCGTACTATGAGGATAGACACCCATCATGGGGCATCCGAACGGCCCGACAGGCCGAAGCATGGAGTGGGCGCGCATATGATGGAGCGCGCTTGGAAGCGGACAAAGGAGAGCTGAAATGGTCACCGTTTCGCTGCGACAGATATACCGCTGCCAAGTCGTCGACCAGAATCGTGAGGTCGTCGGCACAGTGGACGATGTTTTGTTCCATCCGCGAGACCCTCTCGCCGTCGGATTCTCGGTCAAACCGTTCCGCATAGGCGGAGTCGTGCCTCTTCCCCAAAAATATCTCTCGTTTCATCGCACCGCATTCGATTCCGACGGGCGGCTCGAAGTCGTTCTTGCTGAAGATATCGTCGATGAGAAGAAGGCGGTCAAAGATGCGAACGCCGCGTGGGGGACGAAGGCGGAGCGTGAACTCGGTTTCTTATGGGACGACACCATTATTTATTACGGACAAGCGGTGTTCACCGAGTCGGGAGTATATCTCGGTAAGGTGAGCGATGCTCGTTTCGATATCGAGTCGGGTACGATCAACGTGATCCAAGTGACAGCGGGAACCGCCGCCGATGCAACCTTGGGCAAACGGACCATCCCGGGCAAAAGCGTTCTCGGATTCCGTCTTGAACATTACGGCATACTTGTGGAAGACTCGGCGGCAGAGATCCCCTTTGAGGGCGGAGCGGCCGAATCTGCGGGAAAAGCCGCAGCTGCCGCGAGCGATGCGGCTCAAAAGGCCACCGAGGCCGCCGTCAAGGGAATTGCGAAAGCGACGGTATATACCGAGCGAGCCGTTCGGCAAGCGGCGGACTCGCCGGCCGGGAAAAAGGCGCGGGGATGGCTGGACAGTTTTGTGGAAGATGTCAAAGAAGCTATCAAAGATGAGGAGAATGAGTAACACGTCAACGCGCGCCGCCAAAAAGACGCATACCACCAACGTGTGAATCAAAACCGCGCATGCAGTTGGAAACTTATAAAGACAAGAAGAATAATCGTTGGATGCTGTTTGCCTTGGCAGTGATGGTCATAGGGGCAGCTCTCTATTTCAGCGGTGCCGAAAAGACGGTGTTTTCACCGAGTTGCACCGTGACCTATCAGGGAGCGAAGCGGACAGTGGCTACGCGGACCACGGTCGCCGAATTGGTGAAGGAGGTCGGCGCTCCCACGGCGGTGCCGGGTAACCTTCTCGGTCTTGACGGCTCGATCATCGAGACCGGCACGGGAAGCCCCGTTTCCTATGCGATCGATGATGCGATCGTCTCGGGATCGACATACTTGAAGAACGGTGATGTCATCTCGACCGTGAACGGGGCAAATCGCAAAGAGCACACCGTCAAAATCGTCAAAGAGGGACGTGCGGGATTCATCCGTGTCGGCAACGGCCCCGTCGTTTCGGTGTTATCGGCTGGAAGGAATCCGATTGTGACGACCGTCAAAGGCGAGAAAAGCGGTATCGTCGTGTCGAAGAAAGAAACGCTTACCGGGATTAAGCCGAGAGTCGCTTACCGAGAATATCGAAGCAATAGGAACAAAGTCGTCGCCTTGACTTTCGACGACGGCCCGAACCCGGGCGAAACAAGGCGGATCTTGGCCATTCTGAAGAAAGAACATGTGAAGGCGACCTTCTTCATGATCGGGACGAACGTCGATAGATATCCTGCGCTTGCAAGAAAGGTGAGCGACTCGGGAAACCAGGTGGCACTCCACTCATACCACCATGTCTCTCTGGACACAAAATCCCCTGCAGCCATAAAAAAAGAAATCGTGAAAGGGAAGGCAGCCATCCTCAAAGCTACGGGGAAAGTTCCGACGTGGATGCGACCGCCCTACGGCGCCGTGGACGGAACGGTCTACAATGTGATCAAAACTGCGAATCTGGGTGTCGCATTATGGAACGTCGACACCATCGACTGGCGGAGGCCGGGCAAGCAAAGAATCATCAACCGGGCTGTATTCGGCAAGAGCCCGGGCGTGGTTATCCTGATGCATGACGGTGGCGGAAACAGGTCGCAGACGATCGCAGCTCTTCCGGGCATCATCGGCGAATATCGAAATGCCGGCTATCGATTCGTTACCATCGAAGAATACTTTGAACTATTAAGTAATAAGTAAAAAGGGTATACTTGGACCTCAATCGGAAAAAACCGGTCTGGAGGACCTTCATGAAAACACGCGTGACAGAGCTTTTGAGAATAGAGACTCCCATTATCCAAGGAGCCATGGCTTGGGTTGCCAATGCAAGTTTGGCCGGCGCGGTAAGCGCGGCCGGTGGCCTCGGTATCATCGCCGCCGGCGCAGCCCCCTTGGATTGGATCGAGGAGCAGGTCAAGATCGCGCGCACGATGACGGATAATCCTATCGGTGTCAACGTCATGCTGATGAATCCGCAATCCCCCGAAATAGCCCTTTTACTGGCCGAGCTCAAGGTCGATGTGATCACCACCGGAGCCGGCAACCCCTCACCTTATATCGACGCATGGAAAGCGGCCGGCTGCAGAGTCGTTCCGGTCATCCCGTCGAGTGCTCTCGCCGCTCGGATGGAACGCTCCGGAGCCGATGCCGTCATCGCCGAAGGTTCTGAGGCCGGCGGGCATATCGGCGAACTCACCACCATGACGCTTATCCCCCAGGTGTGCGACACCGTTTCGATCCCCGTCATCGCGGCCGGCGGTATCGCGGACGGTCGCGGCATGGTCGCGGCATTCGCCCTCGGTGCCGAAGCGGTGCAAGTCGGTACGCGCTTTTTGACGATCGATGAATGCACGATCGCAGACGCCTATAAGCAGAAGGTGCTTTCCGCGAAGGACTCCGACACGATCGTCACCGGACGTGCGAGCGGGCATCCGGTACGCGGGCTGAAGAATGTGTTCTCGCGTAACGTCCGACGCCTTGAGACGGACCCGTCGACCTCGCCCGAAGAACTCGAAGAATTGTTCGCAGGTTCACTGCGCCGCGCTGTCCAAGGCGATGCTGAGAACGGTGCTCTGATGGCAGGACAGGTTGCGGGCCTCGTCAAAGAGCGCAAGACGGCGCGTGAGGTCATCGTCGACTTGATGACCGAAGCCGAAGCGCTCGGCGCGCGGAACCTCTCCCGGATGGCAGCGTGCAACGCGACCCGTACCCGAGCCGTCGCGGGCGAAGAGTAGGCGGCATGATGGACGACGCGAACACGAGCACCGTATTCACGATTGCTCCCGATCGACCGGTCTACCTCTTCTCCGGTCAAGGATCGCAACGGCCGGGCATGGGCGCCGACTTGTGGGAGATCGCCGAGATCGCCGAGACCTTTTCGTGTGCCTCGGATGTTTTCGGAATGGATGTCAAAAAACTCATTATGGAAGGCTCTCAAGAAGAGCTCGATAAGACTCGAAACGCGCAGGCAGCTCTCGTCGCGCTTTCGGTAGGGATCGCCCGCGCGTTAGGCGCGCGAGGAGTCGACCCCTCAGCCGTCGCAGGATTTTCCCTGGGGCAGATAAGCGCCTTGGCGATCAGCGGGATGCTCGGTGTCGAAGAAACCTTCGAACTCGCCGAGGCCCGTGCGGCGTTGATGGAGGAGGCAGCCGAAAACCACCCGGGTGCCATGTGCGCCCTGCTCGGTGCCGACGAGGCAGCGGTCAGCGACCTATGCGGGAGTTGTGCGCACGACGATGTTCTCGTCGCGGCGAACTTCAACTGCCCCGGGCAGATCGTGATCTCAGGTTCGAAGCCGGCGATCGCCCGTGCACAGGAGGAGTGGACCGCAAAAAAGAAGCGCTCCTCCCTGCTGGCCACGAGCGGAGCTTTTCACAGTCCGCTCATGCAGGAGGCCGCCGACGATTTCGCGCGTTATCTCGACAAAGTGGAATTTTCACAGCCGACCATCCCGCTCATCTGCAATGTCGATGCGCGACCGTTGCGTGCGGAGTTTGCGGCGCAGCATCTGGCGCAGCATCTGATACGACCCGTTCTGTTCGAACAAAGCGTGTCGTTACTGAGAGATGCGGGGGCTGAGACGTTCGTAGAGATCGGCTTCGGCGGAGTTCTGACCGGACTGGTGAAGAGAATCGAACGAAGCACCGTTCGTACGACGATTGAAAATAGGATGGGTTTCGACTCGTTTCTCGCAGGACAGGGAGATGCATGATGGATCAAACGATACACAGTGACGGGAATATCGGCGGCATCCGCGATTTCGAAGGGCGCAGCGCGGTGGTGACCGGATCGAGCAGAGGGATCGGACGCGCCGTCGCCGTCGCCCTCGCGCGGCGAGGATGCAATGTCTGTGTGAACTTCGCCTCTTCTTCCAGCGAGAAAGCGGCGCATGAGACGGCGGAGCACTTGGTCGAAACCTTCGGCGTGCAAGCGTTTGCGGTACGCGCCGACGTCTCCGACCCCGGTGCGGCAAAGGACATGGTCGAGGCGGCCCGAGAGGCATTCGGCAGCATCGACATCCTGGTGAACAATGCCGGCATCACGCGTGACGGGCTCCTCGTCCGTATGAAAGAGGAAGATTTCGACGCGGTTATCGACGTGAACCTCAAAGGCGCGTTCAATTGCTGCAAGGCGGCGGCATCGGTGATGATGAAGCAGCGTTACGGTCGCATCGTCAACATGGGCAGTATCGTCGGTGTCGCGGGCAATGCCGGGCAGGCGAACTATGCCGCATCGAAAGCGGGAATCATCGGACTTTCGAAGTCGCTGGCTCGCGAACTGGCCGCGCGCAACATCACGGTGAACGTCGTCGCCCCCGGTTTCATCGAGACGGACATGACCGGTGCTCTCAACGAAGCCCAGCAGGCGTCGGTCGCCGAACGCATCGCGGCCAAACGTTTCGGAAAGCCGGAAGAGGTCGCCGACCTCGTCTGTTTTCTGGCGGGGGAGAATGCCGGCTATATCACCGGCCAAGTCGTCGGTATAGATGGAGGAATGAGTTAATGGATACGAATCATAAAAACGGCATAGTCGCCGAGAATACTTCGAACGGGCAGAATGCTGCGCGCAATGTCGATGGGACCCGTCGCGTCGTGATCACCGGTATGGGCGCGATTTCTCCCGCCGGCGCCGGGGTCGGCGCCTTGTGGCAAAAGGTCATGGCAAAGGAATGCTGTATCGGTGAGCTGACACGGTTCGACACGACCGACTTCAGCGTGAAGGTCGCGGCGCAGATCCCCGCATACGACCCGATAGAGTTGGGTCTTTCAAAAAAGGAAACTCGCCGCTTCGCGCGATTCGTCCAATATGCGATGATCGCCGCCGATGAAGCGATAGCCCAATCCGGTCTCGACTTCAGCGAAGAGGACACCACGCGCATCGGATGTTCTTTCGGCTCCGGCATCGGCGGACTCGAGGACTTCGAGGACGGGTGTCGTACGTTGCATTCGAAAGGGCCCCGCTGGGTCAGCCCGCTTTTGATTCCGACCATGATCTCGAACATGGCGGCGGGAAATCTTTCCATTCGCTACGGTCTGCGCGGCGAGTGCCTCAATGTGGTGACTGCATGCGCGACGGGCACGCACAGTATCGGACAAGCCTATCGGAGCATTCGGCACGGCTATCTCGATGCAGCACTTGCCGGAGGAACTGAGGAGGCGATAACGCCGATAGCGGTCGCCGGCTTCGGCAATCTCGGAGCTTTGACCAAGAGCGCCGATCCGCTGCAAGCTTCGATGCCGTTCGACGTGCGTCGAAGCGGATTCGTCGCAGGAGAGGGTGCGGGGGCATTGGTACTCGAGTCGCTCGAGCATGCACTTTCACGCGGCGCGAACATCCTCGGCGAAGTCGCCGGATTCGGCTCGACGGGGGATGCATATCATATGACATCGCCGGAGCCCACCGGGGAAGGCGTGATCCGTGCGATGCGTCAAGCACTCGACGAGGCCGGTATGACGCCGGGCGACATCGGTCATTTGAACGCGCACGGGACTTCGACGTCGGCGAATGACAAAACAGAATCAGCGGCACTCATCGGCCTTTGCGGTGAGGCGGGCCATGATATCCCGGTAGTCTCCGTCAAAGGCAGCACTGGGCATATGCTCGGCGCCGCCGGAGCGATAGAGGCGATCGTCACGGTGCTTTCCGTTGTCAACGCGTGCGTTCCGGCCACGACCGGATTCTCCCAGCCCGACCCCGAGTGCCCCGTACGCGTGCTGACCGAGCCGCTCGAAAACTATCCACAGAAAGTCGCGTTGAGCAACTCGCTGGGGTTCGGCGGACACAACGCGTCGCTTGCCGTCAAGGCGTACGAAGGTTAGGGGATTTTCATGAGAAGCATCGAGTATCCGTGCGGAAAAGAACAAATCGAGTCGGTGTTGCCCCATCGCGACCCCTTCTTGTGGGTGAGTCGCGTCACGGAGTGCGTCCCGGGTGAGTCGATCGTCGCCGAACTCGACATAGACCCAGAGTTGCCGATTTTTTCCGGACACTTCCCCAGTCATCCGGTGTTTCCCGGGGTTCTGCTCATGGAGGCTTTGGCCCAAGCGGCTTCGTTTTGTATTCTTGTCGCTCGGGACCAACCGGGCAGTATCGGATTTTTGACGGGCATCGATACAGCGAAATTCCGTCGTCAGGTGTCGCCGGGAGATATCGTGCGTCTCGAGGCGCATATCGTGAAATCGTCATCTCGGATGTGTGTCGCCGAGGTCGAGGCGAGCGTCAACGGAGAACGTTGTGCGACAGCCCTGCAAAAATACGTGCTCGGTAGTTCGCAATCTTAAGGTCGTTGAGATGAATCATCGCAAAAAACATTATTATATCTCGGCTCCTCTCGCGGGTAGTGCATCCGGGGAGGCCGATACTGCCATGGTGGGCCACCCGTCCGCAGGCGGAGCAAATAGCTCGAAGATATTGGACTCGGTTGAAATATCGCATAATCTCGCCGGGCTCGCCGCCAACCTTGAAAAATCCGGCGCACCGCGGGTCTTGTTGGTGGCGCGCGGGGAGGAAGCCGAGCGCGGGATCCTTGCGTGCAAGAGCGTGGGTCTCGATGTGGGAGTCGTATTCACCGAGGACATGGCGGACGAAGCATATCTCGGCGATGCGGACCATGCGGTGTGCATCGGTGAGGTATTTTCCGAAAATCTCTTCAACAACAGCTATGCCGTGCTCCAGGCCGCCGAGGAATGCAATGCCCTTGCAATCCTTTTGGTGGAGTCGACGCTTTCACATGTCGATAGTTTCTTCAGCATCGCCGCGAGCAAAGGGATGAAGGTGTATCGAGCGTTCTCCTCCGCGGTCCTCGACAGCGGGTGGGTGGAGTGCTCGGTGAAACTGGTACAGTCGGAGGCTTTTTGGAAGAAATGTCCCCATTGCGGTTTGTCGTTCAGCGCGACGAGTCTTGCTGCCAACCATTTCATCTGCCCTGCATGCGGTGGCTATTTCCGCATGTCTTCCGTGGAGCGCGTGAGGGATCTCTTCGATGCCGACAGCGCCGTCGAGTGGTTCCGCCATCTGCCCCAGCCGGACCCCCTCGGATTTCCGGACTATCCGGAGAAGCTCGCGGCGGCTCAAGAAAAAACAGGTCTCGATGAGGGGGTCAGGTGCGGAGCCGTCAGCATCGCAGGAATACGCTGTGCAGGCTGTGTCATGGACTCTCAGTTCTTCTTGGGTTCGATGGGCGCCGTAGTCGGGGAAAAGATCACCCGTACCGTCGAGCGGGCGACAAACGAAGGGCTGCCGCTCATCATATTCACCGCATCGGGCGGTGCCCGCATGCAAGAAGGCCTCGTCTCGCTCATGCAAATGGCCAAGATCTCAGGTGCCCTATCGCGGCACGGAGACGCGGGCCTGCCCTACATCTCGGTGGTGACCGATCCGACGACGGGAGGAGTCACCGCATCTTTTGCGATGCAGGGGGATATCGTTCTCGCAGAGCCGCGTGCGCTCATCGGCTTCGCCGGGCGTCGCGTGATACAAGGGACCATCAAGCAGAGCCTGCCGGAGGACTTCCAGACCGCGGAGTTCGCTCTCGAACACGGGCTCATCGATGCGATCGTGCCGCGGGAGAGCATGCGTGAGACGCTCGCCCATCTGCTCGCGATCCATGAGGCGAGTTCTTCGCGCTGTACGATGGAAAACGGCGAGGATATAAGCTATGAGGCCATATCCGAAAATCTAGCGAGTGATCCGGAAGCACATAACGCCTTGCAATACGGCATAATGCCACAAATCAAAAAGGCCCTGGCGACGGCGTCGAACCGCCTGAAACAGGTGATGCCCAAACCGACGGGCGAGTCGGGACATGCGCAGTCCCATCGCATACGTAAGCAGTTGGCTTCTGAGAGGCGATTGGAAAAACTTCTGTACGGCCGTCTCGATGCCGAGGAAGGCGTTTCGTTCGAAAAGGCTATGGAAGCCGCATCGTTCGAGAAGGCGGCCGACGTCGCGTTCGAGCGTTCGACGAGCAGGGTTGCCTTGAAGAAGGAGGGGCTCACCGCAGCGCGCATCGATGCGGCGGTGGCCGTCGAATCCGCTCCGAATCCCGCATGGGAAAGCGTACAGCTTGCACGCAATACCCATCGTCCGACGGCACGTTATTATATCGATGAGATCGTCGACGGATTCATCGAGCTGCACGGAGATCGCGCATTCGGAGATGACGGTGCCCTCGTGTGCGGCTTGGGGTGGATCGGGAACCAACCGGTGACGATAATCGCGCAGGAAAAAGGCGCGAATCTCAAGGAGAGACTGGCACGCAACTTCGGTTCGGCAAACCCTGAAGGATACCGGAAAAGCCTTCGCCTGATGAAACAAGCTGAGAAGTTCGAGCGTCCCGTGATATGTCTGGTCGATACCCAAGGCGCCTTCTGCGGGGTGGAAGCCGAAGAGCGCGGGCAAGGGAATGCCATCGCGGATAATCTCATCGCGCTGTCCGGCTTGCGGGTGCCGGTGATAAGCGTGCTCATCGGTGAAGGGGGGAGTGGGGGCGCGCTTGCCTTGGCGGTGTCCGACCGTGTCGCCATGCAGAAACACGCAGTGTATTCGATTCTCTCGCCGGAGGGTTTCGCCTCCATCCTCTGGAAAGATCGTGCGCGTGCGCCCGAGGCGGCCGCCGTCATGAAGATGCGTGCCGATGATGCCTATGAGATGGGTATCGTTGACATGGTGATTTCCGAGGGTGAAAAACCGGCGCATGAGAATCCCGCCGCCGCCGCCGCGTTCCTACGCAGTTATCTCACTCGGGCTCTTGAGGAAACCACCGTTCTCAGCCCGTCACAATTGCTTGAGGAAAGATACGATCGGTTCAGAAAGTTCTAGACTATTTCGCTGGGCGAGACTACGATGTCCATCGCGATGTCATGGTCTTCGGTGGGAAGCTCATCATAGAGCAGATCATCGAAAATCACGCCGATTGCCGTGGTGGTGCTCCCCTTGCCGGGTAGCATGCGATCGTAGAAACCTTTTCCGTAGCCTATGCGCTTGCGGTGACGGTCGA
>Ga0123339_10000749_pt1 | contig 23707 bp, 19 predicted proteins | sample lystaG_FD_89956 | JGI IMG/M metagenome (GOLD analysis project Ga0123339, IMG submission 89956) | Glacier valley bacterial and archeal communities from Borup Fiord, Nunavut, Canada, to study Microbial Dark Matter (Phase II) -... | ecosystem: Environmental > Aquatic > Freshwater > Ice > Glacier ...
TCAGTGTAACTACATTTGCTAATCGCAGCATCACCCGAGACAACTGGCAGCGCTGTTCCCAGGCTAATAACCTCACCGCCCAAGACCTCTATTGCTTCTTTATTTGTGAAGAGACTACAGGCGTTCGGTGGTTGGTACACGACATGTGGTGTGGTGTTATATATCACGAGTGCAATAACGGCACTGATAATAGCAAGCCCCAGCGCGACGAGTCCACCAAGCTTAAATTGTTTTTTATGATCGCTGACGTAGGTTTTCGCGGTTGTAAGGTATTTTTTCATGATTTATGTATAGTATATCAGCAATGACATAAAGTGGCAGGCTGTATATGAAATAGCCACATTCTGGATCATGCCTTGCGGCATTATTTTTTGCGCTTACGAGGCGCCACCATGTCATACTTCGGCGTGACTAGTTGGCCCCTCAGTTGCATCAGGATGGCGCCAGTACCGTACCACATACACAGCAGTGCGACGAGGATGTTCAAGATAGGCACAATCAGGAGGAACGCGATAACGACGGCACCGACCAACATAATCACGACGGCGTTATTCTGCTTCTTCCAGATCACACGGCCCGTATAATACGCCGCAAAGACACCGCTCAGCGCCAGAACGAGCGACCAGCCCAGGAACAAGACGAAGGCAAATGGGATGCCGAATATCGTTAGCGTGAGTAAGAGGACAACAAACGGCATAACAATACCAGCAACGAGGCCAACCAACACCGTCATGATTGCTCGAGGGAAAGACTCAGCACTGGCGTTCGTTGTCCTATGAAGCAGACGCGGGAATAACAGCACAAAGATGAGGGCACTCGCAACTAACATCAAGCTCCAAAGTATCATTCCGACAGGATTATAGGTATTTGTATCAACTGACGTTGTCTGTTCGGCTTGCGTATATACTACTTTCCCTGCAACAATCGCCCCTTCAGCTTTTGAATATTTTTGCGGGCTAGTGTAATCAATGCTGCCACCAACAACCGTATTCGCTTTCAGGTCTAGCGCGGCAATACTGGCGGTAATGTTCCTACCAATAGGCGCGTCAATAGCAGCAACGCCGGCACCAATAATCACGTCGCGGGCGACGGTACCATCAATAGTAATGTTCTGACCTGCCAGTGTTATGTCTTGACCGATACGACCTTGTCTCTCTACCGTTATTGTCTGACCAGCAAGCGTCGCGTTCTTGCCGACCATTCCATCGATCGTCACAGATTGTCCCATCAGACGCACATCGCCCGAAACCGTACCTGTCAAATGAATATTTTGTGCGGCACAAAGAACATCACCATCAACCTCACCGCTAATCGTGACATTTTGTCCCGCGCAGTAAAGGTCACCATTAATCTTTCCAGAGACGTCGACAGCTGCACCGGTAATAAAGGCCGACCCGTCGATCACCTCACCACTGGCGACAGTCGACGACTGACCATTCCGAAACGTCTGAGCGTTTGCAACCGTCGTAAAGACAAGGACGGATAATAATAGCGTTAGTATTGCGATAACCGATAATCTCATCTTCATACATGTCTCCCTAGGTTAACTATGTCTCTAGTATAAAAGACGATGGCGAAACATCTGTGCGCCAAGTCACAGACAACACGTGATGAGACACAAGGTATATCACGCGACACTGATGTTCGCTACGACAGGTCTATCTTTTTTTGTGTTTCTTGATCGCGCTCGTCCAACCGTGACCTTTTTCGCGCTTATCGGCAACACGCAGTCGATAATGTTCGGCCTCACGACGCATTCTTGTATAGTTTTCATACGACGCCTGGTTGAGTGTACCGTCATCAATCGCTTTCAGTACAGCACAGCCTTTTTCATTGATATGCTTGCAGTCGTTAAACTGACACTGAGCGTATAAAGCCATAATTTCACCGTAGGCCTCATCCAATACTTCACCGACGTCGCCAATACCGACTTCACGCATCCCAGGATTATCGATCATGATTCCCCCGCCCTCTAGGAGGACAAGCTCACGATGAGAGGTGACGTGCTTGCCTCTTTTAGTACCCGCGCCAACTTTTCCTGTTTCCATCACCGCTTCGCCGGCCAGGTAATTGATAAGGGTCGATTTGCCGACGCCAGATGATCCGAGCAAACAGTACGTTTTACCCGGTTCAATAATCGCCTTCACGTTTTTAAAGCCAAGCGTCGGGTCGTTACTGACCGTGACGATCGGGACATTCTTGATGCGCACGTTGATATCATCAATGAGCTTGGCGAGCAATTCCGGGCTAACCAGGTCTGCCTTACTAATGACGATAACGGGATTGATGCGAGATGCGCGGCAGATGATCAAGTAGCGTTCGATACGATTAATACTAAAATCCCTGCCAACTGCCTGAACGATCAGTGCGACATCAATATTTGTCGCGATCACTTGCTGTTCGGCATACGACCTAGCTGCTTTACGCGCCAGCACCGAACTCCTCGGCAGAATCGAGTGAATCGTTGCCCGTGCATCATCATGAGGAGAAAAAGACACCCAATCACCAACCGCAGGATATCCTGCGCGGTCGTCAGCTTCGTGCATTAACTTACCAAGCACTTCGGCGTCGTATTCACCGTCTTCGGACCGGACGATATAGCGATTCTTGTGTTCAGAAGTAACCCGTCCAATACGAAAGGCATCGAGCGTGCCGTCGCTCAAGAATGATTCCAGTTCTTTGTGAAAGCCAAGGTCTGTTAATTTCATCTCTTTATCATAACAAAGAAAAGGCAGAAGCCCGCTCTTGTACGTACGATACTTTGGTATGATAAGGATATGAATAATCATGCAACACGCAAGATGGCTGCTAGCGCAACACTCCACTGCCTCATAGGGTGTGCTATCGGTGAACTCGTTGGAGTCACGATCGGAACGCACGTCGGCTTTAGTGTAACGGGGACTATCCTCTTAGCGGGCAGCCTTTCGTTCGTATCCGGTTACACCTTTTCAACAATTCCTATCGTCCGCGCAGGCGTAAAATTCTGGTCAGCGCTCCGACTGATATTTGCAGCCGACACTGTCTCGATCGTCACAATGACCGTCGCCGACAACATCTCTATGATGCTCATTCCGGGCGCATTCGATAAAGATCTCTCACACCCGGTCTATTGGCTTTCACGAATTATCGCGATGACGGCCGCCTTTATCGCAGCTTGGCCTGTCAACTACTACTTGCTACAAAAGGGCAAAGGACACGCATTGACACACCAATACCACGGTGGCGGTCACGACAGTCACTACTAGATGCAAGAGTGATTGTTGTCGAGTCGTTTTACGACATATTGTGTGAGCGAGATATACCCACCAGCAGTCAATGGAGCGACACTACAATTAGTTACCGCATTAGACAAACTTGAACCGCTCGGTCGCCAGTTTGGAAGACCATTCAAATTACTATTTGTTCCGATAAAATTACCGGTAATCACACCCCATTGGTAGCTCGTCGTATAAAGACCAACTCGTGCATTTTGGGATTGGTAGTATGCAGCCATACCTTCTAGCGTTGCCACGTTACGATTGAGCGCGTCTGTTGAGCCTGATTGCCACGTATTCATCGTTTCAACATCAAGCCACCAAAGATACGAAGAAGCGCTTGTACTAATGCCAGACGCTTGGGCTGCCGGTAGGAAATACTGGTTATACGTAACGACTGAACGATTCCAGCCGTACTGCCATGAACAAGCGACCGTATTTGTTCCGTCACATGCACCAAACGGATTTTCAGAACTACTACTTGTTGGCCATGTAGTCACTTGGTCGATAACCTCACCAGGGTTGGCCGTATTCACGTATAGCTGAACTTTATCTTGATTTGAGCCATTTTTAGAATTTTTAGCCCAAGTCAATTGTCCTGCAAGACAGGGGTTTTCAACTGCTGCCGTACCACCGTTAACGCCTACTATGCCAAAGTATTGGCCCGTCGGGAGCCGTGTGCCACACTGTGGGTAAGAAATATCGTAGCCAACGAGCTCGGCGGTACTTGCTGATTGCGTATTGAAAGTTCCGGACGCATCAGGCTTTACTGCGGATGCGAACGATGGAGTCAGGGCTACAATTGCTAATGAGAGAATAAATAGGGCTAATAGTTTTTTCATAATATATTTATTATATCAGGGTAGCCTTCGATCTCATATGAGTGAAGGCAAAAAATATGAGAGTTGGAGTCGTATGCCGTTCAAAGATTTACTTGACTGCATGATTATATATATGTAGTACTTTTCTTGAGTGAGCGTCGACAGCATCGAGGTACAGGGACTCTCACCCCGCCGCGCTGGAGTGCTTGGGGATTCCTGGACACATTCTATGATTCGGCCCAGGATTAGATTTCTTGAACGAATACCAATAAAATAACCCCTGCTTACACTGGGGGCATTTTATTGGTGCGCCATAAGCTACGAATTTAAAATGCTACTTCTTAGAGAATTACAAAAAAGCTAGTCAAAATTAAAAACACCTGCGTTCCAATATCTTATTTGGAAGCAACTGTTTTTAGATATTTGGTCAGTGAGACTGTACTCACTAAAACTACAGCACTTACCATAACCATTGGTGGAATCGTACTGGCATATCCTTTAGTTAACATCAGGAGCATGGCAGCGACGATACTACCTCCCATTAAGGCAGAAAACATGAGCCATGGGGCTAAGAATAATTTTCCAGTGCGCTTATTCTTCAACGCTAAGTAGCCTGTGATAAAAAAGCCTGGAATGACAGTAGATAGGTCTATCACATAGACAGGATTAACCCATAGACCTGCGTCCTGCGTACTCTTAGGTACATCTCCCGAAATTAGTGCAGGTATTATTTCGCCCAACCACAGTAATCCAAAAAGGACGCCAATCGCTATTAAAGTATAGCTAGCTAGCTTCACGGCTTTTACTTTAGTTGCTTCAAATGCTACTTGCTGCCGAGTTAATGCAAAGATGAGAGTGAATATTGCGAGGCCCAGTATTGAAACATATATAAGAAATAGACTGTTGAAGTGTACGGCGACAGCGTAAATTATATAGGCATACAATAGGTAAAATAAGGTTCCAAGCCATACAAGATATGCTCGGAAAGAACCTTTTCTGGCCAGTAGAACACTTATGACAAGCACTACTACTCCAATAAGATTACCTATATCTTGACCTTGTGCCTGTAATCGCCAGTTTTCAGTTTCAAGCACATACGGGCTAGCCGTGAACAAACCAAGCAAACTCGCTACCGTAACAAGGATTGCAATTACACCCGTGGAAAACGTCATATACCTACTGATGAGCGTATTGTTCATATCTCAAGTATAGTACTATTAACTTATTCTGCCCACACAACTAGATAAAGAAACGCTCGTTTGGACATCTCTTATGGTTCTATCATGGTGCAGGTACAGGTACTCTAACCCCAGCGCGCTGGGCGCTCGGGTTTCTGGGCACATTCTATAATTCGGCCCAGGGGTAGAGTTCTTGAACGAATACCAATAAAATAACCCCAGCTTACACTGGGGCAATTTTATTGGTGCGGGTACAGGGACTCTAACCCTGGGCCTCATCCTTGGCAAGGATGCGCTCTAACAGCTGAGCTACACCCGCATACTCATAGAATTATACGTAAAGTTCAGGTCTTTTACAAGAGGTGGCGTATTTATAGGGTAAAGAAAAACACCGATCGATGATCGGTGTTTTTCTTTGGTGGCTCCTCCCAGACTCGAACTGGGGACACGTGGATCTTCAATCCACTGCTCTACCAACTGAGCTAAAGAGCCGCGGTAAACGCTCCACATATAATACAGGTGAATGCGCCCCTTTGCAAGTCATTAACCCTTATGAGATGTCTGGTTCTTGTCGCCAGTCAGGATGGTTGTAGCGCCACGGAGGGCATCAATTAATTCGACAGGGAATAACATCATCGTCTTTTGACTTGGCTCGGTACTGATGCGCTCGAGGGTTCCAAGGGTTCGAAGATTCAAGGCACCTGGTACTTTAGAGAAAATAGCGGCTGCATCGGCGAGGTTTTGGGCTGCTGCTTTTTCACCGTTTGCACTAATAATGTTGGCGCGGCGCTCACGTTCAGCCTCGGCTTGCTTGGCCATGGCGCGCTTCATATCTTGTGGAAGTTCAATGTTTTGGATACGAACAATCTCGATATCAACACCCCATTGAGCGGTTTGCTTGTCGACAATTTCTTTGATCTGAGTACTAATTTCTTCACGTTTTGAAAGAAGGTCGTCAAGTTCGACGTTACCAGTCACATCACGAAGGGCAGCCTGGGCAAATTGGCTCGTTGCATAGGCGTAATTCGTTGTCTCGAGGACGGCCTTGGCAGGATCAACCACACGGATGTAAACGACAGCATCAACGGCTGCGGTGACGTTATCGCGGGTAATGACTTCTTGCTTTGGAACATCAATAGGAGTCGAACGGACATCGACACGGATCATGCGCTGGATAATTGGCACGACGATTCGTAGTCCCGGCTGGCTCAGCCCGGTGAATTTACCGAGGGTCAGAATAACTCCTCGTTGGTACTGGTTGATAACCTTTAGCCCACTCAGTACGAAAAATACGGCGGCGATAATAATTGTCCAGATAAATAAATCCATGATGACTCCCTGTTTATAACCTTAGTATAATCTTTTTGGGTCTACTTTTGTGGCTACTTTTTGACAATCGCGAGTTCGATCAGCTTTTCAATCAGTGCTGGGTATGCAACGCCACTCTGTTCCCAGAGCTTCGGGTACATACTAATGTCGGTAAATCCTGGAATGGTATTCACCTCGTTCAAAAAGATTTCTTGGGTATCTTTGTCGAGAAAGAAATCAACCCGAGCCATGCCGCTCCCGCCAAGGACGTGGAAGATCTGAGCAGCTTGCTGACGTAGTTGGTCACTAATCTCGGAAGCGATTTCGGCCGGAATCATCACCTGTGACGCACTGGCCTGGTCGTACTTCGAATCATAACTATAAAAATCACCGTCAGGCTTGATCTCGCCCACGACACTCACTTCGATATTCGGATAATTTCCCAAGACACCGACTTCCAGTTCGCGCGCATTAACAGCCTTCTCCATCAGCACAATGTCGTCGTGTTGATGCGCATCTTGCAGAGCAGCGTCCAATTCGGTCTGTGAAGCCACCTTATGCACGCCGATCGAGCTCCCGGCATTGGCGGGTTTGATAAATATAGTTTCACCGATATTTTTAGCAAGGACGTCAAAGTCAGGCATCGCATCGGTTGCATAGTGAACGCCGAAGGTTGCAACGTTAATATTGTTAACCATAGCTATTTGTTTGGTGATATATTTGTTCATTGCGGCGGCACTAGATGTCATATCACAGCCAACGATCGGGATATGCAGCAATTGCGCCACAGCCTGCACAGCTCCGTCTTCGCCATTACGACCGTGCAAAATCGGTAATATAACGTCAGGAATGATCATCTCATCAGTTCCTTCGATCAAGAAAGCGCCTTTTCCAAAAAGTGGCAAGAGTCGCCGTGCGCCCTCACCTTGTCGTTCCGAAATAGCTGTTACTGACCACCATTCACCCTTTGGATCGATATATGCGTAGGCGACGATAAACTTCTTTAAATCGAGTGCTTGGCTGACATTTTTCGCCGACGCAGTCGATACGTCGTGTTCACTTGATTCTCCGCCGAATAGTAATAGTACAGTCTTCATGTCCTTCAATTATAATAGATATATGCAAAGAGTACCACTCGCCGAAAGAATGCGCCCGGAAACCCTCGAAGAAGTCATCGGACAGACCCATCTTTTGGGCGATCATGAAATATTGAAACAAATTGTCAAGAACCGCGAGCCCGTCAGCCTTATCCTTTGGGGCCCTCCTGGCAGTGGCAAAACCACTCTTGCGCGTATCATCGCCAAGGAAGTAAACGCTGAGTTTATCGAGATCTCGGCCGTCACGAGCGGTAAAAAAGATGTCGAGCGGATCGTCGAGCATGCCAAACAAAATTGGAACCTGCAACTACGCACCATTCTATTCGTTGATGAAATTCACCGCTTCAATAAAGCCCAGCAAGATGCGTTTTTACCGCACGTCGAATCTGGTCTCATCACGCTCATTGGTGCAACAACCGAAAACCCAAGCTTCGAAGTCATTACTCCCCTGCTGAGTCGAACGCGCGTATTGGTCCTAGAGCCACTCGCAAAACCTGAAGTTATGTCGATCCTCAAGCGAGCCGTCAAAATAGAAAAAGCCGCCTCGCGGATTGATGCTGTCTCGATTGATTACATCGCCGAACTATCAGGTGGCGATGCTCGGGTTGCACTTGGCAACCTCGAACTCGCCCTTGGAATGGCCAAGAAGGTTACCGTCGAGGTCGTCAAAATGGCTGCTCAAAAACGACTCCCCGGCTACGACAAAAAAGGCGACATGCACTATAACGTCATTTCGGCATTTATTAAAAGTATGCGTGGCAGTAATGTTGATGCCGCACTCTACTACCTCGCCCGCATGATTGATGCCGGCGAAGATCCAAAATTCATCGCAAGGCGAATGGTTATTTTTGCCTCCGAAGACATCGGGTTGGCTGGTAACGGTGCCCTCGGCCTCGCACTGAACGCGTTCCAAGCAGTTGAAAGAATCGGCATGCCCGAATCAAGCTATATCCTGTTCCATGTCGCGACCGCACTCGCCAAAAGTGAAAAATCACGTCAAACGACCGATGCTATGCATCGTGCTCAGTCGCTCGCGAAACAGTATTCCGACTCGCCAGTGCCCTTGTGGCTACGTAATGCTCCTACCAAGCTCATGAAAGACCTCGACTACGGCAAGGGCTATGAGTGGCAGGCTGACTTCAAGCCAAAGAAAGGCTTTTTACCTGACGATCTGAAAAACGAGAAGATTTTTTAACGCTCTTTGAGTTGTTTTTTCAGTGCGATATAAACACCATTGGTCCAACCAAAGCCATCTTGCAGGACATACTCACCACCACCGCCGAGGCCACTGCCGCCCATAACGTTATACTTCTCTACCATTCGGTGAGTTTCAGAGAAAACCAAATCATTCAAATCAAGCCAACGTCGGCTAATCGTGTCAGCTAGGTCGTCATAACCATAGCGGCGAAGGCCTTCGATTGTAATCCACTGTAGTGGCGCCCAGCCGTTTGGACTATCCCACTGCTGTCCATTTTCAATCAGTGTCGTCACGACTCCGCCCGGCTTTAGGAATTCTTTTTCAATCATGTCAGCAACACCCGCTGCCTCGGCCTCACCAGCAATACCGGCATATAACGGAAAGACCCCAGCCAGGCTCAGTACCTTTGTGTTTTCCTGATGATGGAAATTATAATCCATATAGAACTGCTGCGTTTCATCCCATAGATATTCGTGGATCGCATCCTTACGCTTGGCAGCGGCTTTTCTAAAACGGCGCACTATCATCGGATGCAGGAAGGCGTTATGTGCATCGGCGATTGTCTCTTCCATGATATACATCAAACTATTGAGGTCGACAGGAATAATATCCACGGTGTGAATTGTTTTGAGGTCATTTGGATCTGATAACCAACGTGAACTAAAGTCCCAGCCAGATTCAGCCGCTGCTCGAAGGTGGAGAAATAGTCGATCGCGCACTCGTTTGCCCGACGCGCTAGCCGTTTCATTATCCTCGCGAAGTGATTCAGGACGTGCGGTCACCTTGTTGTCGTAATAGCGATTCAGGAGGCTTTTATCTGACATCTGCGCAACTCGACGATAGGCGTTGTGTTCAGTCTCTTCTAATTTGTTGCGACCCTTCATCCAAAAACGATATTCTTGCAAAAGATGCGGCAAGTAGTCACGGAGGGCTTTTTTACCCTTGTGCGTTGCGAGTAACTTTACCATCATAACAAAGAAAGGTGGCTGTGATCGACTCAGGAAATACGTACGATTGGCAGTCGGGACATAGCCGTACTTTCGAATCATATAGGCTGCATTTTTGAGGATACCTTCGACGTCCGACCATCGATCCTGAGCAGCGAGTCCGACCATCACGAAATAACTGTCCCAATAAAACTGCTCGTTAAAACGGCCGCCAGGAACAATATACTTGTGAGGCAGTGCGATCAATGAGCCGCGATCAACCCGGTTACGTCGTTCGAGGTATTCCCATAAACGAGTGATGTGCTCTTCGGGCGTGTCATTCGGGCTGACAATAAAGGGACTTTTCTTGTGTATCGTATCGGAAAGGTCATAGAAGTGTCGGCTGACAAATTCACGTAGGTCAAAGTTCGGGTCAGCCTTAAGGATTCGATACTCTTCCTTGATGGAACGGATGCGCTTTTTTGGCACAAGATCGACGAATGTCTTGCCGTCAGGATAAATCTGTTGAGTTTGGACGTCACCGAATAGCTCTCCGAGTATCTCATCGGGGCTTTTTTTCGACTTAATTAAAATACCAGTCACTTTGACGAGTGATGTCTTTAGTTGGTCGATATTTTGTGATGCGTATGTTTTAGCCGACATGCTTATGGTTCATTATAGATAAATCGTTAACTTGATGCACTAGTGAAATGTTGTTTTCTAAAGGATTATTATATCATGCCATCGATCGCCTTTACTATCGCCCGATTCTGGTATACTGAGCACATAAAAGGAGTTCATTGAATATGGAAGACAAGACATCCGTTCCTATTGTTTCGGCGACAGAAGTGCAGCCGGTTAGTTCAAAAATGAGCAAGTTAAAGATTGCGTTCCTCTATGTTCTTATCGGAGGGCTCGTCCTTTCCGCACTGATATCGGTCGTTTCGATCCTTATCGGAGAGTTCAACGACACAGCTAGTAAGGCACTATTAACCACCCTAACCGTTGTGACTCATAGCCTCCTCGTGATCGCCATCGTATCAGCAGACAAGAACAACCGGCTTGGGAAAGATATCATCTCGACCACTATTATGGCGACGGTGATCGCGAATATGTTCACTGCGACGCTTGGTACTTGGGACCTATGGGCAAGTGATGCATCTTGGAAAGCCTTCCTCGTCTACATGCTTGTTATCGGTGTGGCCTTTATCGTGACTGCCTGTCTCAAGTTGCGCTTACCCGCACACACAGCAACAAATTACCTCGTGTACGCAACAGTTGGTCTTGTTATCCTTATGGCCATCTTGCTCTTGCCATGGATCATTGCCTCTGATGCAGTATGGGTAAATTCATTCTACTATCGACTTATCGGTGCAGCCTCAATCCTCGCTGCAACAACGTTCTCGGTCCTCGTTATCATTAACCGTATTGCCATTTCCCAAAACCCACAGTTAGTGACAAAAACAGTGGGCACGAGACTCTCAGGTGGCATGCGTGCAATTTATATTACCGTCGGTGTATTCGTCAGCCTGTTTTGGTTCTACGGAATCCCGGCTTTCATCGCCAGTTCATCTCGCATTGATCGCGTCAATAGTCAGCCAGACTACTCCTACCCCAGCAGGAGCAGCGACACCCGCTACCAGTAAAAAGAACTGACAATAAAAATGACCGGAGAAATATCCGGTCATTTTTTAATTCCTAGGAATTATTGATTTTTCTGAGAGTTTCGCTTGCGCTGGTTTGGATCAAGGAATCGTTTACGAAGACGAAGTGACTTTGGTGTGACTTCAAGTAGTTCATCGTTTTCGATAAAGTCGATTGATTGTTCCAGGCTCAGGTCTGTGTAAGGAGTCAGCTGAATCGTACCATCACTTGATGATGTACGCATGTTTGTCAGCTGCTTGCCGCGACAGACGTTGACGTCAAGGTCACCACCGCGATTATACATACCGACGATCATACCCTGGTAAACAGTCGTTCCAGGACCAACGAAGAGCTCACCACGAGCTGAGGCGTTATCGAGTGCAAATGCAGTCGTTGCACCGGCTTCGGTAGCAATCAAGGCACCGTTACGAGTTTGTTGGAGCTTGGCACCAACTGGTTGGTATCCGTGAGGCAATGTGTTCATGATCACCGTTCCCTTTGTCGCAGTCAGAAGGATGTTTCGAAGACCAATCATGGCACGAGTTGGGATGATGTAGGTAGAGCGAGTTGCGCCACTACTTGTCTGTTCTTGTTTCACAGGAGTTGCACGACGAGTACCAAGTTCTTGGCTGACCGCACCGAGGAATTCTCCACCGATTTCGATAAGAAGTTCTTCGACAGGTTCTTTTGTTTCGCCATCTTCTTCGATTGTCACAGCTTGTGGACGACCAACTTCAAATTCGAAGTCTTCGCGTCGAAGTGTTTCGATCAGAACTGAAAGGTGAAGTTCACCACGACCTGAAACAACAAATCCGATTCCTTCTTCACGAACACGAAGCGAAACGTTTGTTTCAGTTTCTTGACGAAGACGATCACCAATTTGGCGGCTTGTGTTGAACTTTGCTTCCTTACCCTTGAGTGGGCTGGTGTTTGGACCAAGGTACATGCTGAGTGTTGGTGCTTCAATGTCAATGACAGGAAGTGCATCAGGGTGTTCTTTGTCGGTAATAGTTTCACCAATTTTTGCATCAGCGACTCCGGTAAGAGCGATAATGTCACCAGCGCCAGCTTCGGTGACTTCTTCGCGCTGCAAACCACGGTAAGCAAATAATTTTTCAATCTTTGCAGGTACGATAGCTCCGTCGCGCTTAATAAGAACGAGTGGTGATGCTTTGCTGACTTTTCCACGAGAGATACGACCAATGGCGTACTTTCCAAGGAATGAGTCGTAGTAAAGTGACGTCACAAGCATCTGGAATGGACCGTCAACGTTCACTGCAGGTGCAGGAATGTCGTTGATGATTGCATCAAAGATAGGCGTGAGGTCGGTGTGAAGGTCGGTGTTTTCTGGTAGTTTATCCCACGCTTTACCTTCGCGACCGATTGCATAGTAAACAGGATAATGTAGTTGGTCATCACTAACGGCAAGCTCCAAGAACAAATCAGAGACTTCATCGATCACTTCGTCAATACGACGTGATGGCTTGTCGATCTTGTTGATAACGACAACAGGCTTTAGGCCTAGTTCGAGTGCTTTTGACAGCACAAACTTTGTCTGAGGCATTGGACCTTCTTGAGCGTCAACGATCAAGAGAACACCGTCAGCCATGTTCAGGGTTCGTTCAACTTCACCAGAGAAGTCAGCGTGTCCTGGGGTGTCGACGATATTAATCTTGTAATCACCGTGGTAGACAGCGGTCTGCTTGGCGGTGATAGTGATACCACGTTCGTGCTCTTGGTCACCACTATCCATGATCAGTGATTGTTCCATTTCAGCCTGGTTAGAACGGAAAGTGTTACTTTGTTTCAAAAGGCCATCAAGTAGCGTCGTCTTCCCGTGGTCGACGTGAGCAATAATGGCAACGTTGCGAATGTATTTTGGGTCTTTCATAAAAATATGCCCACCATAGTTAATCAGGGGGCTTCCTTATCTGTAATTATAGCATAGATAGTCCTATTAAGCAACCAAATACACACTGTCAGCAATAAATAAAACTCCCGAAGGAGTCTTACAAAATTCAATCTGGTGCGCGTGAGAGGACTTGAACCTCCACGTCCTTGCGAACACTAGCACCTCAAGCTAGCCTGTCTACCAATTCCAGCACACGCGCATACTTGTAATATTATAGATGTAGCCCGTAAATAATACAAGCCCGCTGCCGGGGCGGAGGTCGACGGTTACAGGAACCATGATCATCTCCGCCCACAGCGAGCAGGCTTCGTTACTGTGCAGCTTGCATGCCGTCGTGGCCATGCTTCATACCGAGGATGGACTTTGCGGCATATGCCGCGAGGGCAATCTTGCTACGCGTCCAGGGCTGAGTGTTGAGGTCGGAGTTGTCGAACGGGATAGGTCCGACCTTGAACTCAATCACCTCGAACCCGTCGTCCTTTACCATCTTCTTCAAACTTGGGAGATGGAGGAACGGCTGTGCGATGATAATCACCTGCAGGACGCCTTCGCGAACAAACTCGGCTTTGGCTTCTTTCCAGACACCACTACTATCGAGGTACGTGCCGTCCTGACGCAGTTCGACCGAATGGTCGACAACGTAGTCGAACGGTGCCTCTATCGCCTTCGTGATTTCCCACTGTGTTACCACGATCGGCATACTGTCTTGGAAGTTGACGTAAACGACCGCTTCTTCAACTTTAACGGCGAGTGCGATATTGCTGGGGTTCGGCTCGTCTTCACGAAGGCCGAACGCAAAGCCGACAATTCCGACTCTCATGTGCATGTTTTCACCTTCTCTTTGTCGTCAGCAGGCGGGTTGCCTATCTGCCTGCGGAACAGGGACTCGAGCACTTTTATGCCAAAGTCCCTGTTCTGCATTCAGAAAAGAATGAATATACATATTATAGCATTAAATACTTTAAATGCAACCTATTAACAGGGCTGGAGGCCATACAAAAAGCCCGTCATTACTGACGGACTATTTGTATGGTGGGCGCTGAGGGATTCGAACCCCCGACCCTCTCGGTGTAAACGAGATGCTCTAGCCAACTGAGCTAAGCGCCCTAACAAGTGTGAATTATATACGATCTCACCCCTTTAATCAACTATGAAAGCGTACTACGGTGTTCGTTCAACCAAACGATCACCGACTGTCCAATACAAAACATCCGCGTAGCGATCTGTTGCAGAGACCATAACGACTTTGGCTGGAATCGTATGGACACTCTTGCTATAGACGTATTGAGTCGTCGCCTGGAACAATCCAATCGCTGGCGCATCCGACATCCACTGCCTTGCAAACGTGACATATTTTGCATTTCGAAGATTAGGTTCGATTCTTGTCCGCGCGCTCGTTAAGGCGTCATCACTCATTGGATTCGAATAGTTAGAGAAGTTAAATCCCCCACTTGCCTGTGATGAGTGCCAATACGCGTACACATCTGGGTCGCCACCGATAGTCAGTTGGTACATAAGGACGTCATAGTTACGTCGCTGTAGAATATTCTGAACGACGTTCTGAGCAGGATCGGTCGGGTCAACGATACTGGTTGTAATGGTCAGCCCAAGACTCCGCCACTGTTCAGCCATCGCAGTAAGCACGCGTTCGAAGTCATTGTTCTTTGTCGTCACAACTGCCAGCTTTAATAAGACGCCGTCTTTTTTGCGTACGTTACCCTCTAACTTCCATCCAGCTTGATCCAGCAGGTTACCCGCCGCTACCTTGTCGTACGGAATGGCTGCCGGAACGTCGCCTGTCACCTGTCCAGTAATAAACGGTAGGTGAATCTCTGGTGTATGCTTACCGACAACCTCGCGCAGTGCGGCTGTATCTGTCCCTGCCTGTAGCGCCTGCCGAACGAGCTTATCCGACATAACACCAGTTGTCGTATTGAATAGCGCGTATACGCCAGCATCAATCGGCTGACGCTCAACAACATAGCGGTCGCTGGTGATCTTGGTTGTATCACGCACTGTGAAATCGGTTGCTGCATTCACCTCTGACGTTGTCACGGCATGGATAATTGCATCGCTCGAGGCATACACGTGTAGCTGGAAACGATCTAGCTTGGCAACCCCTTTGTAATACAGACTGTTCCTTGCCAGGTGCACAATACTCCGACCAGTGCTCGCATCGATATCTTGAATAAAGCGGAAACGAAATGGCCCGCTCCCTACTGGGTTGGTGCTGAATGAATTCTCTCGTAACTCACCCGGTGCAACATCTCGCAGGACGTGCTCGGGAAGGATTGGCAAAAAGTCTAAAGCGTGCGGGAATGCCGCATACACATCGGGTAACTTGAACTGAACAGTAAGGTCGTCAACTACCGTGGCGGAAATATCATCCCACCCACTAATCGTCGAGCGTGTCGCGGGGTTCTTTAAAAGATCAACGGTGAATACGACGTCTTTTGCGCGAAGATAAATCCCATCCTGCCAACGAGCATCTGGCCTTATCTTAAGAGTGTACGTTGTTTGGTCAGCACTAATCTCCATACTACTCGCAAGATCGTAGTTAAGGTGACCAGTCTGGTCATACGTCAAAAGACGAGAGAACATCAAGGCACTAGCAGACTCTTCGGCACTCGTACTCGCAAAGATAGGGTTTAACGTTTTCACTGGACCCTGGACCGCTTCGGCATACGTACCGTCATTAGCATTGACGGTTGTTCGATAGCTCTGCTGATACCACATAAGCTGCAGTCCACTTGCCGCAATAATCAATCCAATCGCCAGGACCCAAAGCACAATATGCCGCTTTACTTCACGAATGCTATCCATGCGCTTAAAAACGAATCGACGAGCGTGCCGAACGGTCGCGCCCTCAACTTTTTTCATACGCCTCGAAAGGTCCTTAGAGCTAAAGCTTAGCTTGGGGAGTCGACGCCATTTACTCGGTTGATTTTCAGCCACTTTGGTGAAGCGCTCCTTTATTTAGCCGGTAGTAAAAGGCCAGCCAAGATCGAAAGAATGAAGATTGCCGCGAAAAATACGCTGACTTCAAAGAGGTTCTTATCGATACCACGACGAGTCGTATAAAGCTCGCCAGAGCTACCAAAACCAGCACCTAAAGTTGCGCCACGTTGCTGAAGAAGGATCGAAACGATCATAAGAACGGCCGAACCAACATTCACGAATTGTAGAATTGTATCAATTGTCATAATTTACTCCTGATTTACCGCCTCGAATCTCGACTGCGGCACTTACTATATAGTTTACCAGACTCAGAATGATTCCGGTAAGAATTGAGTTAAAGAACGACATTGATATGCCTGGTGCGAGCAGTAGCGACAGATACACAAGGGCGCCGTTCACGACGACGACAAAAAGGCCAAGGGTTAATAAAATTGCCGGCAGTGACAAAATAACAGCTAGCGGCTTTAAGACGCTATTGATAACCGAAAAGATAAAACCAGCGATAAGAAAGCCGCCGATACCCGCCGTGACTTCAACATTTTGATAGCCGGATCCAAGCAGGCGAACCGCGACCCAGAGGCCGCAAGAGTTCAGTACCCAGCGCACAATAAAAAGAGGAAATTGCCAATTCATAACGTTATGCTTAGTATATCACAGCGAGGTGGGTAATCTGGCACTGAGGTTCTCGTGGCCTACCTCTGTAATCAAGATGTCGTCTTCGATACGAACCCCGATACCCTCTTCAGGAATATAGATACCCGGTTCGACCGTCAGAACCATGCCTGGAGCAAATACATCGGGACCACCAAGTGAATCGTGGACATCAATACCGAGGCCGTGGCTAATAGAGTGCGGGAAATACTTTCGGTAGTCAGACGTATCGTTCAAAAGCCCTAACCCACGCAGCGCTTCTGTCATAATATCATCAACCTTTTTGAAGTACTCTTTGACCGATAGGCCCGGTCGGAGTAATGCGATAATCTCAACATGGGCACTTTCAACAGCCGCGTGAACAGCTTGATGTCGCTCAGATACCTGCCCATACGCATAGGTACGCGTAATGTCGGCAGCATAACCATCAAGCCGTGCTCCAATATCGAGTAGGACGTATTCCCCGGAGTTGAGCGCTGCCTGATTCTGTACGTAGTGGAGTGTGCAAGCATTCTTGCCCGTTGCAACAATCGGATCGTAGGCATGTCCCGTTGCACCATTCTTTCGAAAATAATGCGTAAACTCAGCTTCAATCTCATATTCAAAAGAATAGTGGTGGATATTATTTCTTACAGCATCAAATCCATTAATGGTCAGCTGAATTGCATTACGAATCAACTGAATTTCTTCTGGTGTTTTGATTGCGCGAAGTATAGCAAGGTCATGACGGCAATCTTCTACTTCACCAAACACTGTGCGTAATTTCTTGAGCATCTCAACAGGCCCAGGATTTAACGCGAAGTCATACTGCTCGACATGTTGATCTTCGCCAATTGTTGCAACAGCCTTGCTCTTTCCAGCCAGCTCATCGAGAAGCGTCTCACCTTCCGATGCGCTAAGAATATATTGGACACCGCTTACCTTCTTTGCAGAAGCCGTCGATAAGCTCCCCTCAAATAGTTGATGCACCTCTGACACTTCCGGAGCGATGAGATATTCTTTAGTACCGTGAATAACAAGTGTCCAGTTCGGTGATTCAATGCCAGTCAGGTACCAAAAATTCGCCTCTTGCTCGAAGTGAAATGCCGCATCGCCACTGCGTTGTAGTAATGTATACGCGCAGATAACAATTGGAATACCACCAATCTTCTTAGCTAAAGCAGCGCGGTTTCTGATAAAGAATTCTGTTGTCATTCCTCTAAATTGTAACATTTTAATTCAGGCTTATGACTGAGTCGTTGCCCAAAACTCTTCAGAAAAGGCCGCTTGACTACTATCGAAGCTATCGGTAATCGCTTTAACATGATAAAAGTACGTCGTCCCAGCCTTAAGGCCAGTCGATGATCCTGATGTGCCGTTAATCGTCATCGAGTGGACGTCCTTCGTAAAGCTCACATCCGTAGCCGATTCAAGAATATAGCTTTTCGCACCGCTCACGGCAGCCCAACTGTAGTCAATGCGCGTAGACGAGATAACCTTCAGCGTAAGATTGGTCGGAGGCATAGATACATTGCTCGTGATAGCTTTTGCGACGTCCGACCATACACCTTGCGAACTATTTTCACCTCTTACTCTAATAAAGTATGTTTGGCCTGGTTTCAATTTCTCACAACTTCCATGTAGTTCGGTAACTGTCGTTTTGACAATATTTTCAGAGAAAGTACTATTTGTCGCACATTCTAGACCGTATTTTGTTGCATAGGTTGATGAACCCCAGGTTATCACTATCTTGTCACTACTAGAGAGGCTCACGGCAACAGCACCAACCTTCGTAGGTTGAGGTAGGTTAGCCGCTGACTGACAACTCCCGGCTTTTGATTTTGCCGAAGTTGAGTCAATGTAATAATGGATCGTAGTATCAACCGTGCTACTCCCGGTTACGCAATAGTCTGAACCATCAAAACTTCCACCACCAGTCAGTTTAATAGTTTTCGTGCTACTCACTACATCCGATATAGCCGCCGGATAACCATTGCCCTTGTCGCTTATTTTCTGCATGATGGTGGGAATTGTTTCCAAAGTCGCTTGAACTTCACCCACGAGTTGCGCCCTGCGAATAACGTTCGCAAGCGTAAACCCAGCAATAATAAATCCAGTTACCCCCAAAAGAATAACGGTAACAATAACAATTCTTTTGCGGAGGTCTGCTTTTGGTTTACTAGTTGGAGTAGAAGTATCGTACATATTATTTCCTAAAATTTAATGACAAACAACTTAACGATTGAAGGTTGAATATTATTATGCGATTGACCGCCACCAGTACTCTGGTTAACAGCAGCCGTTGCGCCGACAGCAATATATTGGTTATCCATCGTATAGTTAGAGGTATTGGCACGCATGGAGGATTGAGCGCCGCCCCACCCGCCTGCTGTACCGCCTTCCGATGCATCAGTTCGCCCCACTGCTGTATGTGTATGGGAGTTTTGGGTATGGGTGTGCGAAGCAATTTGCGCGATGGTTGGCGTTTCTGTCTTTGTTCCGTATTTTTGGCCAATTGTCGCAAACTCTATATCACTTGGCTGACGATTAACGATGACACGACCACGCGTATCAGGAAGGTTAAAGGTTGTTGAACCGTTGCCTGCGCCATAGGTTGTTCCAACTAGCGCAAAGAGTGCACTATATGTCGTTCGTGAAACGGCCGTACCGTCCTCAGCCAAATAGCCTGATGGCACAGAACTCCAGTATCCCCCAACCACAGTTCCGGTAGATGCGACAAGAGCTGCACCACCGATTGTATACTTAATGGCTGACAAACGCGTCATTGATGGCTGAATCTCGTTATGTCCCGTACCTCCTCCCGCACTTTGATTAGTTGCTGTCGCTGCAGCAAATGTAACGGCATCATCCTCTTGGGTGTAGTTATTTACGTTACTACGAATACCAGAATTTACACCCGCCCATGCGCTCGCATACCCAGCCCCGCCTGCGTCGGTCCTGCCAACGGCGGTATGCGCGTGTGCATTCTGAATATGCGTGTGTGATGGCATCTCTAGAGTCGTCAGTACATGCTGCTTCTCTCCATACTTTTGACCCATAGAGCTAAATTCGCCATCACTTGGATTTAAATTAACCGCTACACGACCACGAGAATCGGGCAAGTTAAAGGTTGTTGAGCCATTTCCAGCCCCATAGGTTGTTCCGACTGCCGCAAAAAGATCGGAATACGTAGTCCTCGATACTGCGGATCCATCTTCAAGAAGATATCCTGTCGGTGCAGTAGACCAGTATCCATCAATCGAACTTGCAGCAGGTAGCGAAGATGCAGCGAAATCAATCGGTCTGTATTTGATTGCAAACATATTTACTATTGATGGCTGGATATTATTATGCGAGCCCCCTCCACCTGTATTCTGATTTACTGCCGTATCTGTCGATACGCTAACATATTGGTTATCCAGAGTATACGCACTCGCCCCTGCCCGTAAAGCCGAGCTCGTACCACCCCAACCAGTTGCGGTGCCTCCTCCGATTGCCTCTGTTCTACCACCAGCAGAATGCGTGTGTGCATTCTGAACATGGGTATGGGATGGCAACTGAGCTGTAGTAAGAGTCTCTGTTTTCGTTCCATACTTCTGTCCAATGGTAGTAAATTCTGTATCCGATGTGCTTTTATTGACACTGGTTCGACCCCGTGAGTCAGGCAGATTAAATGTCGTCGAACCATCACCGGCGCCATAGGTAGTACCTATTACTGCGAATAGGTCAGCGTAGGTCGTTCGCGATATCGCCGATCCATCCTCCAGTAAATACTGGTCAGGAGGCGTCGTCCAATATCCAGCAATAGAAGTTCCGACAGGAAATGAGTCGTAATCATAACAATCTGGGTATGTCCCATGTTGGTTTGTATCAGCACAAATATGGTCCTGTGTATCACCCGCACTTGTATTACTCCAGTCACTTTGACCATTAGCATTCATCGCACGCACTCGACAGTAGTAGGTGGTTGTGGCATTTGCACCCGTTAGTGACGCCGACGTTGTCGCTGCGCCATTTACAGTTTGTTGCACAAGACCGGTTATATACACGGGGTCAAAAGCACACTGGGCAAGATACTGGCTTGCGTAGTTCGGTGATGCCAAGACCCAGTTCACCACAATTGTCGCAGAGCCTGCGGTAAACGTAATATTCGTGACCGCACTAGGAATTGGCAAGTTCGTTCGAGTGGCACAGGTGCCAGAAGTAGCCCCTGCGGCCTGGGTCAGATTATCAATATAGTATTTTATAGAAGTCGAGTTCGAAGTCGTCCCATCGAGACAGAATGATTTTGCGTTAGGGAGTGTGAGCACTATCGTATTACTTGAACTAGCCGAGAAAGTTGTTGGGATAGTGAGCGGATACGTATTATTAAACGTGCGAGATGACTCCATAGCCGACGCTGCATGCTCAAGGTCGCTCTTTACAGAAGCTGTTGCCGTTGATGTGCGCCATGCACCATAGGAGACCACGACGACCGTCGCGAGAATAGCAATGACCGTGATCACTACGATTAATTCTACGATCGTAAAGGCTGCGCGAAACTTGTTGTTCATCATACTCTCCATATTGGGCTCTGCCCCCATAATATAGCGACAACCCTATAAGCACAAGCTCATTACAACTGAGGTTTTAGGAGTGGCAAAATAAGCTTTGCCTTCTTTTCACCTATGGCAGCGATGAGCGCCGTTTCGTCCGCTTCGGTCACGCCACGAAGGCTTCCAAAAGTCCGAATAAGTGTGCGCCGCGTCACAGGACCAATACCCGGTATTTCTTCCAGGACATTAGCTGTTTGTTTAGCACGCTTTAGAACTGTGTGATAGCTCACTGCAAAACGGTGCGATTCATCACGAATACGCTGAAACAGTTTTGTGACATCAGAATAAACTGCGTGAATAGAGGAACTGCGCAGATTCTTTGAGTGCGACGAGGCGTTCAATTGCCCGACATGGAGATTAAGTACGTAATAGTCACCAGATAGTGTCACCGCAACATCTGGCGTCGGGTTTTTCATAAATTCGTTTAATGCATCTGTTCCGATATGCGACCTCGTCCGGTGAATAATAATTTCTTCTTCGCGCTTGGCAATGCTGATCATAGGAATCGATAGGTTGTATGCTTCGGCTGCTTTCAAGGCAGCATCTAACTGACCTTTGCCACCGTCGATCAGAATAAGATCAGGCATCCCCCACGCTTTGATGTTCTTTTCACTCAAACGCCGCTGTAATGTTTCGTGCATGTTAAAGTAGTCGTCGTTCTGTTCAATCCGAGTCTTAAATTTACGATAGTTCGCGCGATCACTGACGCCATTCGTAAAGACGACCATACTGGCAACTACATTTGTCCCGCCCATATGGCTAATATCATATCCTTCGATGCGAGCTGGAATTTTCGGCAGCCCTAACAATGTTACTAAACTACTCAGTGCTTTGTCTTTGCTGATGTCTAAAAATTCACGATCACCAAACATAATTTTTTGCTGCAAAGATTTGAGGTCACTGATATTATTTCGAAATGCCGCCGCATGTTCAAAATCATGCAGTTTTGCCGCGACATGCATTTCTTTCTCGAGTTCACGAATAATCGCACTGCGTCCACCTTCCATGTAACGAATTAAGCGCTTGAGACTCGCTTTATATTCTGCCGATGTTGTTCCTGGACGAGGGCTGAGTCCAATGTGTGAGTCAAGATCGGGTCGACCATTTTCTTTCGGTGGTGTCATGTAATATGGAAATATTTTACGCAAAAAACGAAGAGCTTTTTTGATAGTATAGCCGTTATAATACGGACCAAAATATTCAGCCATATCATCGAGTGGATTGCGCGTAAAACTTACCGTCGGCCATTCACTTTTCATATCAATCCGAATAAAGGTCTGCGATTTGTCGTCACGGAGCAGAATGTTGAACCGTGGCATATAGCGTTTCACCATTTCAGATTCTAGAAAGAGTGCGTCAATTTCACTTTCCGTTTCAACCCAATCTGTATCGTGAATCTCTTCGACTAACGCCCGGGTTTTAACGTCCATGTCGCGCGTACTTTGGAAATACTGACGAACACGATTTTTAAGGACCGCCGCTTTACCGACATAAATAATTTCACCCGATTTCGACTTATGAAAATAGACACCGGCTGATCGCGGGAGGGTTTTTAATTTTTCTTGAAGTTTTGACTCCATATATTTATTGTACCGCCGAATGAAAGCCGGGGGTATAGTTAGACGACAAGCGTAGCGCGCCCACGACAAACCTCGGTATGAAAGAGAAGATCTGGATTTTGTTTGCAGGTTTCACAAATCAGGACTAAATCATTACAGTTTGCGAAGGCGCAATTTTCATAATTACTCGTTGCTTCGTGGCAGTGGCTACAGACACCGATAACTTTTGCATGATCTGAAAAATCAATCGTCATACGATCGTCAAACACCCGAAGACTTCCCTCCCATAGACCATCGTCACCAAACTCTTCGCCATATTTCACAATACCGCCATCAATTTGGTAGACTTCTTTGAATCCGCGATTCACCATCAGTGAACTAAGGATTTCGCAACGAATGCCACCAGTACAGTATGTCACAATAGGTTTGTCTTTCATGTCGTCATATTTGCCACTTTCGAGTTCCGCAATAAAATCTCGGCTCGTGTGGGTATTCGGAACGATGGCATTTTTGAACTTACCAATCGCTGCTTCGTGCGCATTACGGCCGTCAAAGAAAACGACGTCGTCACGCTCCGACACGAGCTTGTTTACGTCTTTTGGCTTGAGGTGTTTCCCGCCACCAACA
>Ga0123339_10000750_pt1 | contig 23704 bp, 17 predicted proteins | sample lystaG_FD_89956 | JGI IMG/M metagenome (GOLD analysis project Ga0123339, IMG submission 89956) | Glacier valley bacterial and archeal communities from Borup Fiord, Nunavut, Canada, to study Microbial Dark Matter (Phase II) -... | ecosystem: Environmental > Aquatic > Freshwater > Ice > Glacier ...
CGCGGACACGGCCTGGGCGCGTGGCTCAAGGCCGCCATGCTCGAGCGTATTGTGAGCGAATACCCCGGTGTAGACCGGATTCGTACCGGCAACGCCGACAGCAACGCGCCGATGCTCAGAATCAACCATTCGCTGGGCTTCAAGCCGTTTATGGCCAGCGTGGAGTGGCAACTGGACGTGCGGGTGGCGCTCGAGGGATTGCGCGCTCGAGCGGGGGTTTTGAGTTGAGCCTTTCTTAAACCCCCATCAGCTCTCGAGGGCGGTAAGCCACCGCTTCGGCCAGGTGCATTTCACCCACACTCGAGCTTCCAGCCAAATCCGCCACCGTGCGGGCCACCCGCAGCACCCGGTCAAAGCCGCGCCCGGTCAGTTGCAGTTGCTTGGCCGCCGCCTCGAGAAACCCTCTGGCGCTGGCAGTAAGCTGGGTGTGTTCGCGTAGGGCCGCACCCTGGAGCGCACTGTTGCGCCCCCCCTGCCGCTCGAGCATCTGGGTTCTGGCCCTGGTAACTCGCTCTTTCACCCTCTCACTGCACTCGCCTTCCTGCACCCTCGAGAGTTCTTCGACGCTGAGACGCGGCACGCCCACCACCAAATCCAGACGGTCTAATAGAGGGCCGCTGATGCGGGCCAGATAGCGAATTCTTTCATGCGGCGAGCAGGTACAGGGGCGCTTGGTGTCGCCCCAGTAGCCGCATTTACAGGGGTTCATCGCGGCTAAGAGCTGAAAGCGGGCCGGATAACTCACGCTGGCTCTGGCGCGGCTGATGGTCACGGTTCCATCCTCGAGCGGCTGTCTCAGCGTCTCGAGCGCTTTTTGCGAAAACTCGGGAAATTCGTCCATGAACAGCAGCCCCAGGTGGGCCAGACTCACCTCACCGGGGCGCGGAATACTGCCGCCGCCGATGAGTCCCGCGTCCGACACGGTGTGATGGGGCGCTCTGAACACCGGGTTCTGAATCAGTCCTCCCCTGGCAGCCAGCTTGCCCGCCGCCGAGTGAATCCGCGTGACCTCGAGCGCCTCACCGCGTGTGAGCGGGGGCAAGAGTCCGGGCATCCGCCGCGCCAGCATGGTCTTACCTGAACCCGGAGCGCCAATCATCAATAAATTATGACCGCCCGCCGCCGCAATCTCGAGCGCCCGTTTGCCCTGCGCTTGCCCCTTGATGTCGAGCAAATCGAGGTAGTTTTCCTCCGAGTCCAGAATCTGGGTCGAGGTGGTCCGCTCGAGCTTAGCTTGACCGCTGAGGTGGCGCACCGCCTCGAGCAAAGTGGCTGGCGCGTAAACCTCCAGACCCTCGAGAATAGCTGCTTCTGCCGCGTTACCCGCCGGAACCAGGGCGCGGTACTCGAGCGCAAGTGCCTTGAGCGCCAGGTTGAGAATACCCGACACCGGGCGCAAACTGCCCTCGAGCGCCAGCTCTCCGGCAATGAGGGTTCGCTCGAGAGCCGCCGTGGGCACGATTCCCTGCGCGGCCAGCAGGCACAGCGCGATGGGCAAATCGAACATCGGCCCTTCTTTTCGCAAATCCGCCGGAGCCAGATTGACGGTGATGCGGGCGGCGGGAAACGGCAAACCGGAGTTTTTGATGGCGGCGCGCACCCTTTCACGCGCCTCACTGACCGCCTGGTCGGGCAGGCCGACGACCTGAAAGTTGGGCAGGCCAGGAGCCACATCCACTTCCACCGTGACCTCGAGCGCGTCCACGCCGATGAGCGCGACACTGCTGGCTTTGGCTAACATGGGTGTGAGTATAGGCGATGGGGGAAAATGGGGCTGTTGAGAACCCGAGGGTGAGTGAACATGAAGAACGCCTCCGGCGGGTCGTTAGTTTTTGGTGATTGGTTCGTCTGTGCTCGAGCGCCCGAAATCAAACCGACCAAATACCAATGACTAATAACCCGCGACCAGGCCCGTCAGGCGGGATGGCCCTATAGGCGGCCCATCCCGTGAAGCGGACAGCCCCGATAGGTGGCGTTCTGTCCAAGACGTGCTGTAGTTGGGCCAAGACAGTGCCGTTCAGGGCAAGACAGCCAGCGGCGCGAAACTCACTACTCAAAACCCCTCAGTGAACCCGCCTTCCACTGAACACCGCGAACAGCGAAACGCAAATGGCGGTCAGCAGCACCACGCCCACGAAAATGAGAACGTACTTATCGAGCAGCTCGGGCGGAATGAGCGCGGCCAGAAAGTGCGCCAGAGTGGTCAGGCTCGAGGCCCACAGCACCGCGCCCAGCGCACTGAACACGATGAACCTCGAGTAGGGCATCCCGCTGGTTCCGGCCAGGGTTGGCGCAAAGGCCCGAATGACCGGCACGAACTTGGCCACGGTGAGCGTGAACGCACCGTATTTGGCAAAAAAGACCTCGGCCTTTTCCATATACTCGGGCTTGAAGAACCGACTCTCCGGGCGGCGAAACAGCGCCGGACCGTAGCGCCTGCCGATAAAGTAGGCGGTGCTGTCGCCCGCAATCGCGGCCACGATGATGGTGGGGATGACCGCGCCCAGCGAGAGCAGTGGGGTGGTTCCTGCGGTGAGTGCGCCCGCGCTGAGCAGCAAGGTGTCTCCAGGTAGAAAAAAGCCTACCAGAAAGGCGGTTTCGGAGAAAATGATGGCGAAGATGCCGGGGTACGAGAGCGCTTTAATCAGCTCCACCGGATGGGTCAGGGTTTGCCACAGTGCGCTTAGGTCCATAATCTGCTCCCCACACTATACTCAAGTTGGTGAGTGCTCGAGATGTGTTCGAGCTTGTGTACGTTGAGAGGTCCGCTCGAGTTTCCAAGCAACAAAAAAACTCCGCCTCGAGTGGGCGGAAATGATTTTTTGAATGAGTTGTTGGCAAAGGGGTTCAGCTCTGCCCAGTTCAAGATAAAACGTTTCTATGAACGCGATGTCATGACCGATTGCTCGAGCATCAACCGCGCAGGAACTCACCCAACTCTCCCCCCTCGAGCGCGGGTAAATCAAACAGCGAGGCCAGCCCGAACTCGAGCAAAAACTTGTGGGTGCTGCCGTACAGCAACGGACGGCCCACCGCGTCTTTGCGGCCCACCACCTTGACCAGTTCGCGCTCCTGAAGCGTGACGAGTGAACTGGCCGAGCTGCCGCGCATCAGTTCGATTTCGGCTCGAGTGATGGGCTGCTTGTAAGCCACCACCGCCAGCACCTCGAGCGCGGCCCCCGAAAGCGGCGGCAGTGCGGGCAGGGCCAGCAGTGGGGCCAGCGCCGGAACCAGTTCGGGGCGCACGATGAGGCGATAGCCCCCGGCGATGTGCTCGAGGGCCAACCCCAGATTGGAGTGCTCGAGCGCCTCCTCGAACTCACCCACCAGAGCTTCCACGGCTTCGGGGCGTACCCCCAAAAGCGGTGCGAGTTCGGCAGGGGTCACGGGTCGGCCCGCGCCCAACAAGGCGGCTCCTATAGTGGCTCGAGCTTGGGTCATTGCAACACCTCGAGAATTTGAGCCTCCGTAATTTCGCCCTGACGCACGACCTTGCGCTCGAGCAGGTGGTACACCGTGCTGGCCTGACCGCCGGACGGACCGGGGTACCACCGAGAATCGTAGAGTTCGGGATGCGTTGTGGCCTCCTCGAGGGTGGTGATAGCACTCTCTCCGCTGAGGTTCAGGCTGGTGCAGGCGGCATATCCACCCAGCCGCTCGAGCAAATCCTGAACAGCAGGAAAACGGGGAATCCTCAAACCGACCACGCCACCGGGTCGCAAGCGTTCGGGAACGGTTGCTCGAGCCGGAACCAGCACCGTCAGCGCTCCCGGCCAGAGTGAAGACAGGCGCTCGAAGTCACGCTCCAAACCTGCTCGAGTGAGGTCCGATAGCGACAGGGCCGCCTCGAAACTGGCGCAGAGACACTGCAAGGGCTTCTCGAGCGCACGGTTTTTGAGTTGATAAAGGCGCTCGAGGGCCTGCTCGTTTTGCGGATGAACCAAAAGTCCCCACACCGTATCGGTGGGTAAAGCCAACACTGCTCCACTTTTAACCGCGCTCACCGTATCTTCAAGAATCTCGAATTCCATACACCTAAACCCTCGAGCCTGCTTTATACTCCTTTCATGCCTGTCTTTACATACAAGGTGCGTGACCGCGCTGGAAAGATTGTGTCCAGCTCAATTGAAGCAGACAACATCACTCAAGTGCGCGACGCCCTGAGACAGCGCGAGCTGTTCATCGTCAGCATCGCACCGCCCAAAGTTGGTCTCAACGCTGACATCAATATTCCCGGTCTCGAGGGCAAACCCAGCCTCAAGGACGTGGCCATCTTCGCCCGACAAACCGCCACCATGCTCAACGCCGGTGTGCCGCTGGTGCAGTCTATGGCCATCATGCAGCGCCAAATCGAGAAGCCGCCGCTCAAGAAAATTGTAAAGGACATGCGGGTCACGGTGGAAGGTGGTCAGCCTTTTTCGGAAGCCATCGCCAAGTATCCCAAAGTCTTCTCGAGGCTGTTTCTAAACCTGGTGCGGGCCGGCGAAGTGTCGGGTACGCTCGACAGCATCCTGGCGAGGGTCAGCGACTTTCTCGAGAAAGAACTCGCGTTGCGTGGCAAAATTCGCAGCGCCATGACATATCCCATTATTGTTCTAACTTTTGCTCTGCTTATCACTTACTTTTTGCTGACCACCATCGTGCCACAGTTTGCAAGTATTTTGACCTCACTAGGGGGAAAACTACCGCCCCTCACCCAGTTTCTCATCAATGTTTCCAACTTTCTGCAAAACCAACTCTGGATTCTAGCTATCGCTGTGGTCATCGTCGTTTTCGCTTATAACGCTTACTACCGCACTCCCAAAGGCCGGCGGGTCATTGACCGCATCAAGCTCCGTACGCCGGTGTTTGGGACTCTGATTCAGCGCTCAGCCATCGCCAGCTTTGCCCGCACCTTCGGCATCCTGCTCGAGAGCGGGGTCAATGTCATCGAGTCTCTGGACATCACCAAGGGTACCGCTAACAACGCCATCGTCGAGGATTCCATCGAAAACGCCAAGAATGCGGTGATTGGCGGCGACGCGATGTCCAACGCGCTGGTCGTGTCCCCGGTGTTTCCTCCAATGGTCACGTCCATGATTGCCATCGGTGAAGAAACTGGAGCGCTCGACGACATGTTACGCAAGGTCGCCGACTACTACGACCGTGAAGTGGATGAGGCTGTAGACAGCCTAACCGCTGCAATCGAACCTATCATGATTGTGGTTCTCGGTATTATCGTAGGCCTCATCGTGGCGGGTATGTTCTTACCGCTCTTTTCCATCATCGGCAACCTCACCCAGACCGCCTAAATTTCCAATGTTCAGAGGGGAAGCACAAGGTTTCTCCTTCTTCATGCCCAATTAGTGGGTCACTTGTCACGGTGTTCCGTGTAGAGGATGGACCGTAGCCCCTGAGCCACCCAAACGTTGTTACCGTGCTCGTTCCCGTCTTGCACGTCGTTTCCCACCCCAGACAAAAGGAGTAGGCTCTTTTATTCCATCCCGTCACCGCGCCCTGTCTTGGCCCAACTGCGACACTGTCTTGGACAAAGTGGCACCTATCGGTATCGGGCCTGTCCGCCTTCGGGGCCTGTCTGCGCCAACTCAAGCCGTTTCCAGACAGCGTTTTCCAGATGGTGTGCGTGCTGATTCTCGGCAGCCCCTCATCACGCAACACTGCTTGTAGCGTGATGAGCGACTAAGTGTTCGTGCCGTGTTGTACCAGATCTGGTGGACTCGAAGCCAAACCTAAGATGCGTTTTTGCGCTTCCACGTCGTACTCCACCGTAGGTCCACCCCCGTGCCGGGGAATCAAGGTACCCAGTCCTTCCCGATTGAAGCGCGCTAGCAGGCTCGAGGCGGTATCGCCATCTTTGTAACCCTGTGTTTGAGCGGCCTCGAGCAACGTTTTGCCTGCGGCGACCTCCAGCAAAATTCCTGCCTGACGGAACTGCACGGCAGGAACGCGTTGAGAACAGGATAATAGTGTGAGGGTACGCTGTTCTTCTTTGCTAAGTTCACGCGGCTTCTCGACGGCGAGCGGGCAGGCCCCACGGGGCGGGATGGCTCGGTAGGCGAGCAGGCTTCAAACGGGGTGCGGCGAGGCCCGGAAGGTGCCGTTTTCGCCAAGACGCCGTTCTGCTCAAGACAGTGCTGCTTTGTCCAACACGGTGCCGCTCTGCCCAAAACACGACTCATGAAGACCTCAGCATTCTTAAGCTATACCGTCGTCCGTGACAAGTAACCCAATAGACCACTACCGAAAATTATTGTGTTTTACAGCAAGCCTCTGCTCCCAGCGACTAGTGACTTGCCCCCAACCCGCTCGAGCGCGCACACTGAGGGCATGGCCCTGTTAGACTTACCGCTCGAGCAACTCAAAACCTACCTGCCTGCCCGGAACGAACCGCCGGACTTCAACGCCTTCTGGAGCCAGACTCTAAGCGAGGCTCGAGCCTTTCCTATTGACGTGCAACTTAATGCGGTAGATTATGGCCTCGAGACGGTGGAGGTTTTCGACGCCAGCTTTTCCGGGTATGCGGGGCAGCGCATTCGGGGCTGGTACATTCGCCCTCGAGCCGTACAGGCAAAGCTGCCCTGCATAGTCGAATACATTGGTTACGGCGGTGGGCGGGGGCTGGGTCTTGAGAAATTGCTCTACGCTTCGGCGGGTTACGCCTACCTGCTGATGGACACCCGTGGACAGGGTGGCGCGTGGCAGTCGGGCGATACCCCGGATATGGTGCCACTCGAGCTAGCCGAAATCGGCGGAGGTCAGCACCCCGGCTTCATGACCCGGGGCATTTTGGACCCCAAAGCGTACTACTATCGCCGGTTGTTCACCGACGCGGTGCGGGCGGTAGAGGCGGTGAGTGCGCTCGAGGGCGTGGACCCAGCACGCATCGCGGTGACGGGCGGCTCTCAGGGCGGGGGCATTTCGCTGGCCGTGGCGGGTTTGAGTCCGGGCGTGGTGGCCTGTCTGCCCGATGTGCCGTTTCTGTGCCACTTCAGGCGAGCCACCGAACTGATTGACACGCATCCCTACGCCGAAATCTCGAGCTATCTGCGGGTGCAGCGCGACAAACTCGAGCGGGTTTTTCGGACCCTGAGCTACTTCGACGGCCTGAACTTCGCCGCGAGGGCGCGGGCCAGCACGCTCTTTTCGGTGGGTCTGATGGACGATGTCTGCCCACCGAGCACGGTGTACGCGGCTTATAACCACTATGCCGGGACCAAAGAGATTCGGGTCTACCCGTACAACGGCCACGAGGGCGGCGGGGAAGTTCACGCGCTCGAGCGGTTGAGGTTTTTGCAGGGCGCGCTCAACCCTTGATTCCCGCTCGAGAGGAGTAACGTCTGTTCGCGCAGGTGTCCGAATTTGTGCCGCTCAAGCAGACCTTGCGACCCACACTTCAGAACCCGCCGTGAAAAATTAAAATCATGTTCTCAGGCATGTTTTCGAGCGCGTCCGCCGGGCCTCGTCTATCCAAGCCTTGTCCTGACCCCGCCAACTCGAGCACAATACCCCCATGACCTCCCTACGCGTGCTGATTTGTGACGAGATGAATCCCGGCAATCTCGACTTTCCCGGCTTCGATATCGAATACGTGCCCAATATGGCCCGCAGTGACGTGCTAGAGCGCCTTCCCGAATTTGACGCCCTGATTACCCGCAGCCGCACCAAAGTGGACAAGGAACTGCTCGAGGCGGCAGGCCCTCGGCTCAGGGTGGTCGGGCGCGGTGGCGTGGGCGTGGACAACATAGATTTGGACGCGGCCTCGAGACGGGGAATTCTGATTCTCAACGCGCCGGAGTCCAACAACGTGAGCGCCGCCGAACTGGCCCTGATGCACCTGATGGCGGCGGCGCGCGGACTGGTGCGCTCGGACCGCAAAACCCGCGAAGGCGTGTGGGACCGCAAATACCTGGGCCTGGAGTTAAAAGACCGCACGCTGGGCATCGTGGGGCTAGGCCGAATCGGGTCTCTGGTGGCGACTCGAGCGCAGGGTCTGCGAATGAACGTGGTGGCTTACGACCCTTACGTGTCTCAGGCGCAGTTCGAGCGGGTGGGCGTGGCGCGCATGGACACGCTCGAGGCGCTGCTGGCGGTCTCTGACGCGGTAACGGTTCACACCCCGCTGACCGAAGAAACCGAGGCCATGATTGGCGCTCGAGAGATTGCGCTGCTCAAACCGGGGTCCATTCTGGTGAACGCCGCGAGGGGCAACATCATCGAGGAGAATGCGCTGGTCGAGGCGCTCGAGAGTGGGCACTTGTTCGCCGCTGGCGTGGACGTGTTTAAAGAGGAGCCGCCTACGGCAGACCACCCCTTTTTGCGCGCTCCCAACCTGGGCATCACCGCCCACCTGGGCGCGAACACGGAGGAAGCCCAAGAGCGGGTGGGGGCCGAAATCGTCGAGCGGGTGCTGGCCGCGCTGGGCGGCGACATCTCAAAAGGCGCGGTCAACGCCCCGGCACTGGACGCCAAAACCATGGAAGCGCTGGGCGGCTACCTCGAGCTGGGCGAGAAGCTGGGCAAGATTTTAGGCCAGTTGCTGCCGGGGGCCAATACGCTGGACATCGAGTTCCGGGGCACCTTTGGGGCAGACCCCTCCCCCATCGTGACCAGCACTTTGGTGGGCTACCTCAGCGGCACCACCGAGGAGCTGCCCAACCGCATCAACGCAAGGGCACTGGCCAAAGAACGCGGTCTGAGCGTGGTGACATCCACTTGCGAGGACTGTGTGGACTATCAAAGCGAGGTTAGCATAGTGGCCATGCAGGGCGAGCGCAAGCGCACGGTGGGCGGCACGGTGTTCGGTAAATTACCGCGCCTGACCCGCTTACGCCGCTTTCGGGTGGAACTCGAGCCAGTCGGCTTTATACTGATTTGTTCCAACGTGGACAAACCCGGCGCGGTGGCCCAGCTCTCGAGCCTGCTCTCCGGCTGGGGCGTCAACATCGCGGGCATGGCGCTGGGACGCGACGTACCGGGCGGCGAAGCGCTGTTCACGCTGAGCCTGGACCAGAAGCTCAGCCCGGAGCAACTCGAGCAGATTCGGGCGCTCGAGGTGATTGAATCCGCGTATTTGGTCGAGGTTTAAAGCGCTGCTCACGCTCGAGGATTACACTTAAAGCATGAACAGTGCGCTCGAGCAAAGCCAAACTTTTCGTCCAGTGCGCTCACCAAGCACCCCCTGGACGTTTTGGATAGTGACCGTGGCAAGCGCGTCGCTGCTAGGTCCAGCGTTGTGGCAAGCGCGGTACGGCAGCAATGACGCAACCAGCCTGTGGATTTTGGCCTGGGGTAGCTTGTTGTTGGCAGGACTCGCCACATTGCTGTTGGTTTACCCTCGAGTGATGGCTTACCGCGCCGACACTCGAGGCATCCACATCCGGGGCGTGTTCGGCTGGTTCACGCTGGCTCGAGCCGACATTGTGCAGGTCAAGCTCGAGGATGTTCATTTGGTGTGGCGCACCTTCGCAACCGGAGCACCTGGCCTGTTTTACGGACATTTTGTAGAAAAGCACTTGCAAAACGTCTGGGCTTACTCGAGCATCAACAAAGGCGTGATGGTGGTGATTAACACCCGAACTCGAGGACCTGTGCTCGTCTCACCGGAGGCGGCACAGGTTTTTTTGAGCACGCTCGAGCGCCTGGGTTATCCCATATCGCAGTGAATGAAGTCCAAGCATAAAAAACCCGCTCGAGCCTGCACATTCGAGCGGACCTTACTCAACCCAACTTTACTTGCGGCGCTTTTTATCCTTGCTGCCGGTGCTGGTAGGACCACCGAAGCTGCCCCGCTCTTTGGCGTCGCGCATGAAAGAGCGCAGTTTGTTCTCGAACTGCGGCGACTGCCGTCCGATGGCTCGAGGACGCGGAATCTCCTCGGGCGCTTCCTGCATCTCCTTGATGGAGAGGTCCAGGCGTCCTTTCTCGTCGCGGCCCAACACCTTGACCTCGATAGTCTGGCCTTCGGAAAGGTACTCGGAAACCGAGCGCACGAAGCTGTGGGCGATTTGCGAAATGTGGACGAGTCCGGTTTCGCCGTTGTCAAACTGAATGAACGCACCGAAATCGGTGATGCGGGTAACTTTACCCTCCACGACAGAGCCTGAGTCCAGTTGCACTTACTGAGCCATCCTTTGAGCTTTCCTTAGCGTCATAATCCAGCTAATGGTATCACACACCCGCCGCATTTTCATCTGTGGCTTAGAGAGTCGAGGAGTCGTTAAGATGGGGTTATGAAATTGCGCGGCACCCTGGGGGGGTTCGGCTTGTTGCTCGAGTCCAGCGATACCCCCGAAAGCCTCCTGGCCGACTTGAGTTCCAAAGCCGAGTTTTTGCACAACCCCATCTCCATCGAGTTCACTGACACCGTGGACGGGGCGCTGTTCGCCGCCGCCCTGCACCGCATTGGGCAGGCCGGGGGTACGGTCAAGACCGTGCGGGGACACAGCACCAGGACGGACCGCACGGCTGAAGTAGGTCAGCCCATCTTGCCCAAAAATGGTGCGCCGGACGACCCCTCGAGCGCGCTCACATCGGTACAAGCCGTCGCAAGCGTCCCCTTGAGCAGCACAAGCAACGCCGAACTCATTCGTCACAGCCTGCGGGCCGGAACCAGAGCCGAATACAGCGGCAGTGTGATTGTGCTGGGCGACGTAAATTCGGGCGTGGAACTCATCGCGCAGGGCGATATCGTGGTGCTGGGCGCGCTGCGCGGCGTGGTTCACGCGGGCGCAGGCGGCGAGTCGGGTGATTCTGGAGCGGTGGTGGTGGGCTACCCCATCGCGTCGCCCATCATCCGCATCGGCAGCGTGGTGGCCAACGACCCCGAAGCCAGCGGCTTTAACAGTATGCGGACCCACGCTGGAGAGGGCCAGATTGCTCGAGTGGACGGCGAACGCATCGTAATTGTCAAGTACACCAGCAGTCGCTGACGAAAACAACGTCCTGTAGGGGCAATTTCACGCGGTTGCCCTGCGCTCGAGCTACAGCGGTTCCGGGCATTTGCTGTCTTGGACAAAACGGCACTGTCTTGGTGAGAACGGCACCTTCCGGGCCTCACCGCCCCGTGGGGCCTGTCCGCCAAACGCCCCTACAATTCCGTGTTTGATATTCACGCTTAAGGGAAAGCTGTGAAACAAGAAAACTCGAGTGCAGTGTTGCACTCGAGTTTTCTTCTAAAACGGCTTACCGTTTAGCGGCGCTCGTACTCTCGAGGACCCTGTGAGCGACCTGCGCTGGGTCGGCTGCGGTCACTGCTGCTCGAGCTTGCGCCCTCGCGACTGCCCTGGTAGCCGCCCCGGCTGCTGCCACCTTCCCGGTTGCCCCGGTAGCCGCCTCCGCCCTGATAGCCGCCCCGGTCACTGCCGCCCCGGTAGCCGCCACTTTCACGGCGGTCATCACGCACTTCCTGCATCTCGGGCAGGTCGGTGGCGACTTCCACGGTCACGCCGTCCTCGAGCTGACCTGCACTCTCGAGCAGCTTGCCCAGGTAAGGCGTGGGAATGTCGAGCACCGTTCCACCCTCGAACACGCGCACTTTACCGAGCAGCTTGCTGTCCAGGTTGGTGGCGCGGCAAACCAGCGCCACGGTGCGGGGAATGCTGAGACGCTCACCACGCACGATGACGGTGGTCATGTCCTCTTCGCCCGAGAGAAGTGAGACGCTGCGAGCGGGTTCGGACACACCGGCCAGCTTGGCCAGGGCACGGGCCAGCGCGTCTGCGCCCAGCTCTTTAATCAACATTTCAGCCTGCTCGAGGAAGGGCAGGGCCACTTCGGAGGCAATGCTGCGAACCGTCTGCACTGTACCATTCACCAGCGCGGCCTGCACCTCCTGTGGGCGCGGAACTTCACGGCGCACGAACTGCACTCCGGTGGCGTGCTCGAGGTTGCGGATGCCGCGTCCCTCGCGCTCGTTGTGCAGCACCACGGCGCGTCCGGCGCGTCCGGCGCGTCCAGTGCGGCCCGAGCGGTGGATGTAGGCTTCGGTGTCGTTGGGGAGGTGAAACTGCACCACCAAATCCACCTCGGGAATGTCGAGTCCTCGAGCGGCCACGTCGGTAGCGACCAGAACGCGGGTCAGACCTGCGCGGAACGACGCCAGGGCGCGTTCACGCTGTACCTGGGCCAAGTCGCCGTGAATGCCTTCAGCCTCGAGACCGCGATGAATCAGCTCGAGCGCCAGTTCGTCCACTTCACGCTTGGTACGGGTGAACACGATGGTGCGCTCGGGGTTGTAGACGGTGAGCAGGTCGGCCAGGGCTCGGGTTCTCGAGCGGCCCACCACCACCGCGACGTGCTCCACGGTTTGCGAGGTCTTGGAGGCGCTGTCGCTCACCAAATCCACCGTGACCGGGGTGCGGAGGTAGCGGTTGGCTAATCTCTTGACTTCCGGGGTGAGGGTGGCGCTGAAAAACAGCGTCTGACGAGTGGCGGGAGTCTTCTCGAGGATGTTTTCCACCGGCTCGAGGAAGCCCACGTTGAGCATTTCGTCGGCTTCGTCGAGCACCGCGAATTCCACGCTTGAGAGGTCCAGGTTGCCCCGGTCAATGTGGTCGGTGATGCGTCCGGGTGTTCCAACCACGATGTCCACGCCGCCCATGAGGGCGCGTTCCTGGGGACTGTAGGGCGCGCCGCCGTAAACGGTCACGGTGCGGAGGTCGGGCGCGGACTGCTCGAACTCGCCCGCTACCTGTTTGGCCAGTTCGCGGGTGGGGGCTAGGATGATGGCTCTGGGCAGGCGGCCCCGCTCACGGCTGGGTGTGAGCTTCTCGATGATGGGAATGGCGAAAGCCAGGGTTTTACCCGTTCCTGTGCGGGCGCGTCCGATGAGGTCGCGGCCCTCGAGCGCGGGGGGCAGCGCTTCTATCTGAATGGGCGAAGGAATGGTGATGCCGCGAACTTCGAGTCGGGTGACGAGTTCAGGGCTGACATTGAGGTCTGAGAAATTCAAAACTGTCCTTTTTCGGGCGCTGTGTATTCCCAAAAAAGCCGCACTATGAGGCTAAAATTCATCTGATTGGATACCGTCATCCGCACTATCCAGAGCGCAAGCGAAGTTTGCACTGGAGGGATGAAAAAAGCTCGAGGGTCGAGCGCGTACCGGAAAGTAGATGGGTAAAGCCTGCGAGCGGGCAAAGTGGTTAGCGCCCCGGCTGCCTTATGGCAACTTTAATAGTGTAACAGAAAAGTTGACTTTGTGCAAATGTGAATTCACTGTTGCCAGCTCGAGTTTTGCGGATGCGGAATTGTGGGAAGGTTTGTAAAATTTGGCTCGAGGGTACGCAGGTTGTAGCTCGACCGGACCCTCAACTCAGCGTTCCTCCACGACTAGAAAGCGCGGATAATCCGTAGCAGACAAACTAAGAACCAGTTTATCCGGCTCGAGGGTGTGCAACTTCAGGGGCACCGACGCATTCGTGAAAGGGTCGTAGGCGCTCAGCTTGGCCCCCACCGGGTTGAGTCCTCCCAGCTCGATGGTGTACTCCTCCGGCTCGAGGGTTTGGCGCACATCGCGGGTCATCACGTAATAGCCGATGACAAAACGCTTTTTATTGACCTGATACGGTAAAACGGTCAAAACCTCGCGGTTGTACAGCGGCGGCTGATTGCCCACGGCGGCAAATTGGAAGTGATTGTGGCTATCGCGTACCGAGCGCACCTCGAGCGGACGGGTCTGGGTGAGCAGGGGGTCGAGTCCCTGTTTCAACAAATCGGTAATTCGGTGGGTAATTTGGAGCGCAGGTGAGGTGTAAGGGCGGTCATCGCTGGGATACACCGTGCTTTTTCGAGCGTACTGAGCAAAGTTATCTTGCAGCATGCTGAACCCAGTGTCCCCATCCTCGCCGTCAAAAGCGCTGTAAAGCTGGAGTTTGGTGACGCCTTTGTTCAGGAAAAAGCTAAAGTACCGGGCAGCACTTTTGGCCTTGAGCGCTCGAGCGGCGGCGGGGTCGTTCACGCCCACTTCTTTGGGTTGTATGTTGACTTCGGTAATCCACACCCCTACCGGTTTATCTTTGCTCCGCCCGTAGCGTCCGTGAACGGTGTCGTAAATATCGGTGTTCAAGGGTGCGCTGTCGCGCAGCAAGGTTTCGGTTTGAAGGGCACTTGCGTAATACTCTGGGAAGAGTGAAGTGTAGCGAGGAACCGCAGTTGTGGGCCGCCCGTTTTGACCCAGCTTGCTCCCTTTACTCTCGTCGGCGGGAAAGCGCGAGACTCCCTTGTAAGGGTGTTTGTTAATCGCGTTGATGCGCCCCGGCTGTTGGCTTGAGGCTGTCCAGGGAATCGTGTTGGAAAAACCATTGCTCAGACCGACTCCGGCAAAACTCGAGGGATTCTGGGCGACGTATTTGGCGGTCTCTGCAACCAAATTGTTCCAGATGGACTCATCTTCGTAGTTCTCGAGTGCGGGGTCGTAGTAATCGTTGAGGTATAAAAAGTGTGTACCAAAAGTCAACTCGTTGTAAATCTCCAAATCGAATCCCAGTGACGCGGTGCCTGCCGTACCCAGCTTGCGAGCCACAAAGCTCGAGACCGTGCCCACGTAGCGCTTCCAACCCTCGAGTGTCTTATTAAAATCGGCACCGCCCGGTTTGGAAAAAGGGCGATACTTCAGGGTGGCCATACGCGCCCGTGTTCCCGCTGAAAGGGCTTTGGGCAAGGGCTTGGAAAGCGTGACGGTATTCCTCTCGATTCCAGTGATTAAAACCTCAGCGGCCCAGTAATCGGTCAAGTCCGAAAATCCGCTGCGCCCCACCACCAATCCTTGCGTGGACTCGAGCGAAATCCGTCTTTCCCCCTGTAGCGCAGTCTGGGTCACGAGTCGGTCAAACATTTTCAGTGGTCCCGGCACGCCCTGATGCAGGTTCAGCAGAATCAGAGGGCGCAGCTTCCAGCGTTTGCAAGCCTCGAGCACTTCGGTCAAACGCTCTTCGGCATTGATTTTAGACTCGTCGTCGAAATTGATTTGACCCCAGCCAATCTCGATACGCACGTTGCGAAAGCCGTTTTTGGCCAGCATCTGCGCCACCAAATCAGGTTCGATGTCACCGTTGGTAGGAAACCCGATGCCCACGCCCTCGAGAAATTGCTGCGCGGGTACGGTCTCCAGAAAAGAGCGCCAGGGCTGAATCCAGTGCGATTGCTGACCGAACTCGAGTTGCATGAGATAACGCGAATCGGTGTAAGCCCCGGCCAACCCACTCAACCCCTTGGGTAGCGGAGCAAGCTTACTTCGACTTCTTTCCTGAACAGCCGTTGCATCTTGAGTATTGCTCGAGACGCATCCTATGGCTAAAAGATAGCCCAGCAAAGCCAGCACCCACCTCGGTGTGTTCATAGGATAAAGTTAAAGTATAACTCTAAGAGTTGCGACAGAATAGCAGCGGTGTCGGGAATGTGACCCTAGTGGCCCACACACTGACCCGTGCTCAAGAGTGAGAGAAAGCCGATAAGCCTTATGCCGGATGTGGAAAAGACGCTCGAGCGTTAGGCTAAACCCATGCACACCCAGCAGATTCGCGCCCTTATACAACGAAAAAACTATTCGGGTATACCAGGCTTACAGCCCTGAGATTGCCCTGCCTGCGCTCGAGCGGGGACGCTTTGTGCCGCCTTTCAAGCTCGAGCGGATGACCTGGATAAAGCCCTAGTTCAACTGGATGATGTACCGCTCCGGGTACGGCAGTAAGCCGGGTCAAGAGGTGATTCTAGGTATAGACCTGACCCGTGCGGGTTTTGACTGGGCGCTCGAGCACGCCGTTTTATCTCACTACCTTCCAGAACTACACGGCTCGAGCGAGCACTGGAAAAAGCAGGTTTCTTAAAGTTCGGTGCGGGTTCAGTGGGACCCAGAACGGGATTGCCGCATTCAGATTATTCCGGGGGTGCGTTCGCTACAAATGGGGTTATCCGGCGAGGCGGTGCACCTGTTTGTGAACGAGTGGACTGTGGCGCTCGAGGACGTGACCTCGGTGGCTCACGCTCTGGCAAACGCTCGAGACTGTAGCGCGGTGGGTGAGTGGCCGCACACGCTCGAACGAGTTTATGAGTGGGGTGGCTTACCGCCAGATTCCTCTTCGACTCAAGTAGATTGCTGAGAAGGACGCAAGAGTAGAAAGAATGATTCCGCAAGCCACCGAATAGAGTATGGGCGACGTTTTATTCGCCAAAAATGTGTAGCCAAATACCAAAAGCGCGATACCCAAAAAACTGCCTACAGAACCGATGATGTAAGGAACGAGTTTGACTTTTCGAGGTCCCAAAGTGGACCCTGTTCTCGATTCTGCTATGGACTTGCCCTAGAACGCACCTCCTACCACCATCAAGATTATGCCTAACCAGTCCAGCGGCTTCATTTTTGCGAACCACTCTTGCGACAGGTTTTTGAAAAAATCTTCCATAGTGTTCCAGAGTTCCATGCAACAAGTATCCACGAGCTATTAAAGATAAGAAGTGAATAAAAACACATCATTTAACCTAACAAATCCAATCCACAGCACTAAAACACTCTCTTCTAAAATTTCAAGAAAAGCTCTACCTCAACGCACTCGAGCCACAGACCCAACCTTAGCTCACTCGAGCGGCGTTTCACGCATTCTTCGCTCGCGCAGCAGCGCTTCCACTTCCTTTGCGGGCAACGCCCCAGCGAACAAGAAGCCTTGCAATCGCTCACATCCCAACTTGTTCAGGCGCTCGAGCTGAAGCGCACTCTCCACGCCCTCGGCCACCGTTTCCAGGCCGAGTTGCCGCGCCATGCCCACGATGGCTCCGGCCAGACCGCCCTCGGTGTGCTCGAGGTCGCCCACGAAGCTGCGGTCAATCTTGAGGCCGTCGAGCGGCAAGCCGCGCAGGTAGCTCAGGCTCGAGTATCCGGTGCCGAAATCGTCCAAATACAGCCGCACCCCCAGGCCGCGCAAGGCCTGCATCTGGGCGGCAGTGTGCTCCAAGTCACCCACAAAAATGCTTTCGGTGAGTTCAAGTTCGAGAGCGCTCGCGGGCAGACCCGTGCGCTCGAGCACGCCCTGCACGGTTGCTATGAAGTCGGGACGGGCAAAGTGCAGGGCGCTGACGTTGACCGCCATGCCCACGCTCAGGCCGCTTTCGCGCCAGCGCATAGCCTGGGCACAGGCGGTCTCGAGCACCCATTGACCCAGCGGCGAAATCAGACCGGTTTCTTCGGCGATGGGAATGAATTGCGCCGGCGGGACCACGCCCTCGGGACGGTTCCAGCGCAGCAGCGCTTCCACACCCACCGCCGCACCACCGGGCGAAACCTGCACTTGGTAATACAGCTCGAATTCGCCTTTCTCGAGCGCCCGACGCAGCGCCACCGCCAACTCGAGCCGCCCCTGGCTGACGTCCATTCCCGGCTGGTAGAGCACGTACAGGTTGCGCCCCGAAGCTTTGGCTCGGTAGAGCGCGGTATCGGCGGCCCGCAGCAGGCTCGAGCGGGTCTGGAGTTCCGGGGAGCGTTGCACCAGCCCGAGTGAAACGCTGACGAACAGCTCGAGGTCTCCGACGAAAAAGGAGCGGTCCAGCGCGCGGTGCAGCCGCTCGGCCAACTGCTGGAGTTCGACTTCACCCAGCGCGCGCACCAGCAGCGAATACTCGTCGCCGCCCATGCGAAACAGCGAGTGCGGCCCCACCTCGGGTCGCAGCGCCTCGGCCACCAAGCGCAGCAGCGCGTCGCCCACCTCGTGTCCACAGGCATCGTTGATAGCTTTGAAACCGTCCAGGTCAAGCAGCAGCAGGGCCAGTGGAGCCTGGGGGGACAGGTGCTCGAGCGTCCAGACGAACTCGCGCTCGAAAGCGGCGCGGTTGGGCAGCCCGGTGAGCGCGTCTAAGTAGGTTTGCTGCTCGAGCCGCTCTTCCAACTCACCGTGCTCGATGCACAGCGCGGCCAGTTGCTGTCCGCTCAAGAACAGCGCGAGGTCGCTTTCATCGGGCAGGCGGCGCTCGGGAAAGGCCACCGAGATGCTGCCCAGAAGCTGACCCCCTCCACTCCTGATGGGCCAGTTCCACACGCTAACGATGCCCAAAGCCTCGACGTAAGGGTGAAACAGGCTCCATTTCGGGTCGCTGCCGAGGTCCTCGGACACCACCAAGCCCCGCTCGAGCGCGTATCGGCTCCAGGCGCTGCGCGGCCCACCCAAGTCCATGCTGCCCAGCGTCTCGAGAAAGGTGTCGGGGAAACCAGACGCGGCCACCGCCTGAAAGCGGTTTTCAATCAAACGGGTCAGCACTACCCTGGCGTCCCACTGACCCTCGAGCAGTCGGGCGCACTCGAGCAGGGTGGCGTCCACGCCCGCGCCGCGCAGCAGCATCTCGAGCAGGCGACCTCGGGCCTGAGTCAGCGCTCCGGCCCGCTTGCGGGCGCTGATGTCGCGCCGCCACGACACCCAGTACTCCACCTGTTTCAGTTCACCAGGCTCGAGTTCTGTGGGTTTGCCCAGCTCGCCGGGTTTGCCGAGTTCGTTCAGGATGGGCTGCAAGCTGATTTCGCACCAGTAGTGGCTGCCGTCTTTGCGGGTCTCAAGCACCTCTGCGCGGGAAGTGTTGTGCTCTGAAATCGAGTGCTCGAGCGAATTCAGGGTTCCAGCGTCACTTTCCCCGGTGTGCAAAAAGCGCGGATTCAAACCGCTCACCTCGGCAAAGCTGTACCCGGTGAGCTGGGTAAATGCGGCGTTGGCGTACACGATGCGGTGCTCACCTTCAAAGTAGCGAGTGATGACCACCGCGTCCTGGGCCAGCATGGCGGCGGCCTCGAGCACCCTTACGCGCTCCTCGGCCCGCCTGGAGTGCGAGATGTCTTGCACGATGCAGGCGAAGCCGCCCAAGTGACCGTCTTCGTCGAGCAGCGGGGTGCTGAACCACTGGCAGGTCAGGCGTTGACCGCCCCGAGTGTGGCACTCGAGCACCAGCTTGCTGTCCACGCTCAGCTCGAGCAGTTGGGTCCAGTACGCTTTGGCCCGCTCAAAATCCTGGCCCTCGATTATCAGCTCGGAAAGCACGCAGCCCAGCGCCTCATTCTCGAGAAAGCCAAAGGTTTGTTCGGCCACAGGGTTCCAGCGCCGCACCCGGCCCTCCAAATCGAGTTCGACGAGCGGCAGCGGGACCAAGTTGGTGTGCCAGTCCAGGCGGCTACGAGACAGTTTGAGTTGCTGCGCGGCGCGGCGGTGCTCACCCCACTCGCGCATCAGATTGCTGCGGAGTCCGGCGTTCTCGAGCGCGAGCGAGGCCAGTTCGGCAAGTGGGCGCAAGCGCTCGAGGTCGCCCTGCTCGAAGCGGCCTTCTCCGGGGGGGTGAGCCATCCCCAGCACCCCCACCACCTGACCGTGGACCTTGAGCGGAAGGGCCAGCACCGCGCCCAGCACCCCTGTAGGGTAGTTGGGAATACGTTCCTCCCAGCGGTCGTAATCGGGCACACTCCGACTTTCACCACTTTCCCAGACCTGCCCTCCCAGGCCCTGACCGCGCCTTATGCGAAAACCGAGCTGGTCCGTGAACAGGCCCTGCACCGCCACCGTCTCAAGCGCGTCTCCCTCGCGGCTCAGGGTGTAGAGGTAGGCGTGCGGGGTACGGCACACCTGAGCCACCTGAGCCAGCACCCCCTCGAGCAGGGGCAGCAGTTCAGGCGGTGGGGACAGGTCGGTGAGCGAGGGAAAGGGCAACATGAGGGTTTGGAAGATAGTTCAAGCTCGAGACTTTGGTGTTTATTTTAAACTTTCCTTCTCACAAGAAACTGAAACTGAAAGGGACCCTTCAGGACCGACGAGCGCACCTGAGCCTGCACAACCCTGGTTGTACCTTTCGGCAACCCTCGAGCGGTTGAAGAACCCTAAATCATTTGCGCGGGTCCCGCCGCAGAAACAGCACACTCCTCGAGGTTCTCTGGACCACCCCAAAGCATTTTTCACTGCCCTTGCGCCGCTTCATCAAAATGGATGAGCTTGACGTTGCCGATATACATATTGTGATGTCTCCTTTTAATCAGGCGCTCGAGAGAGCGTTTTTTCGTTTGCCCCTTCGCCCTTTTCACTACCGTGCGCGTTTCCCTTTTGGTGTAGCCTGCTCAACGTGCTCGAGGACTTTTCCATTCACCCCACCCCAGACGGCAGCGCCACGGTTTACAGCTCGAGGTATGGGCAGCACTACCACTCCCGCCACGGGGCGCAGACTCAGGCTCGCGTGGTTTATCTCGAGGGCAGTAAAACCCACCAGAACGCGGCTCCACACGTTCTCGAGGCGGGCTTCGGGGTGGGCCTCAACTTCCTCACCACGCTTGCAAACGCGCTCGAGCGCGGCGCGGCGCTGCACTACATCGCGCTCGAGTTCGACCCGGTTCCCGTGGGGGTGCTCGAGGCGGCACAGGCCAAGAATCCGGCGACCTCGAGCGGCATCTGGCACGACGTCCTCACCCGCTGGGGAGAGTCTTTCTCGTACAAGCGCGACCACGTTCAGCTCGAGGTCATCTGCGAGGACGTGACCGAAACGGAACTGCCGCTCGAGTGGGCCACCGCCGTGTACCTAGACGGTTTCAGCCCCGAGGTCAACCCCGAAATCTGGACCCCTCAAACGGTCCGCAAGCTGGCTCGAGCCATGCGTCCGGGCGGCTGGCTGGCCACCTACAGTGCGGCTGGAACGGTGAGAAGGGCGCTCGAGGGGGCTGGACTCGAGGTTCACAAGCGGCATGGTATGGCCGGAAAGCGCGAGTTCATTACTGCCGTCAAGCCATGAGCGAACTGTTGATTCTGGGCGGCGGCATCGCTGGCTCGAGTCTGGCTTACCTGGCAGCTCGAGCGGGCCACGTCGTCACCCTCCTTGACGCGGGGCAGCACGCCTCGAGCAGCGTTCCCAGCGCGCTCATCAACCCGGTGCGCGGTCAGGGCGGTCAGGTGGTTGCGCGTGGTCTCGAGGGGATGGACTTCACCTGGGCGCTGGTAGACGACCTCGAGCGAATGGGATTTCAGGTGCCCCACGCTCGAGATGGGGTGCTCAGACCTGTCCCTGACGAGAAAACCTTCGATAAGTGGCAACCGCGCATTCCGGCGGAGCTGTCGCACCGCTGGCTCGAGATTTCCGGTTTGACCGACCAGAACCTACAAAATCACTGGTACAGGGTGCTCGAGGTGACGGGCGGCGGTTGGCTCGACGGGGCCGCCTTCACCCGCGCTTTGCGGGAAGCGAGTGGTGCCACCATCATTCACGGAATGGCGACCCAGTGGACCTCGAGAAGTGCCACGCTCGAGGATGGTTCCATTTTTGAAGCAGACCGCGTGGTGTGGTGCGGCGGCAGTTGGGGAGCTGCTCGAGCAGGTTTGAACGCTCCTCATCGGCGTGGAAGTGTGCTTTTGCTCGAGCATTCCCTGAGTCAAATTCCGGTGAGCTTCGGCATCTACAGCGCTCCCTCGGCCAGAGGCGGCGTGCTGGGCGCGAGTTACGAAACTCCCACCGAAGGGTGGACCCCAGCAGGTCTGCCCCTGAAGTCGCTCGAGTGGCTCCTAAACAAAGCGGCCCACACTTTCGAGCGGCTTACGCCAGAATTTCGCGGCCTATGGACCGGCTCGAGGCTGGGTGGAGAAATTCTGTGTGGCCCTCGAGCGGACGGCAGTTTTATTCTGTCTGGGTTAGGGTCCAAAGGTTTTTTACTAGGACCTCTGCTGGCGCGTGATTTGCTCGAGCGGATGTTTTGACCCGCCAAAAGCTCGAGTCATAGGACGTAAATTTCGCTCGAGCGGAAACAGGCGAACTGCGGACAGGCCCGTTAGGCGAGCAGGCCCGTTAGGTGCCGTTCTGCTCAAGACAGTGCCGCTTTGTCCAAGACGCCACTCGCCCCTACAAAATATTTTCTCGGCGCTCTTTAAGAAGTAAGCGCGGTGATTCTCCCCATCTCCCCTGCTCCTAAAGTATCGTGTCACTCCCCGCGTACTCACCTTTACCCCACTCCTCGAGAACCCCTAAACTAAGGCGTTTGGCTCGAGTTGTCTAGTTCTTTACTTTCTACCTTTGCTCGAGCCTGGGGAGTGTCACATGGCAAAATACAGAATTTGTTTAATCGAAGGCGACGGCATCGGTCACGAGGTTGTTCCTGCGGCCAAGCGCGTGCTCGAGGCTGTCGGCTTTGACGCCGAATATATAGAAGCGCAGGCGGGCTATGAGCACTTTCTCGAGACCGGAACCAGCGTGCCCCCTGAAACGCTCGAAAAGGTCAAGGACGCGCACGCCACACTATTTGGTGCGGCCACCAGCCCCAGCAAGAAAGTGCCTGGGTTTTTCGGGGCCATTCGCTACATGCGCCGCCAGCTCGATTTGTACGCCAATGTGCGGCCCACCAAGACTCGAGCGGTCAAAAACGCCTTTGCGGACGTGGATTTGGTGCTGGTGCGCGAAAATACCGAGGGGCTTTACGTGGAGCAGGAGCGGCGCTACGGCGACACCGCCATCGCCGACGCTGTGATTACCAAACGCGCCTCCGAGCGCATCGGCAAGTACGCCGCGAATCTGGCCATGCAGCGCCGCAAGCGCCTTCATATTGTGCATAAAGCCAATGTGCTTCCGGTCACGCAGGGACTCTTTCTCGAGACGATTCAGGACGTGGCACACGGTTTTGAGGGCCTCGAGACCCGTGACATCATCGTGGACAACTGCGCCATGCAACTGGTCCGCAACCCCACCCAGTTCGATGTGCTGGTGGCCACTAACCTGTTCGGCGACATTCTCAGCGACCTCGCCGCCGGACTGGTGGGGGGCCTGGGCATCGCATCGAGCGGTAACATCGGCGACCAGTACGCCGTTTTCGAGAGCGTCCACGGCTCTGCGCCCGACATCGCGGGCCAGGGCGTCTCCAACCCCACCGCCACGGTCCTGAGCGCGGTGATGATGCTCGAGCACATCGGGGAACACGAGGTCGCTGCAAGGTTGGACCGCGCGGTGGACAAGGTGCTGCTCGAGGGGCCGCTCACCCGCGACCTGGGTGGAACCGCCGACACCCGGACCTTCACCGACGCCCTGATTGGGGCGCTGGGTTAAGGCTCGAAAGTTGTCAAACCCGCTTTAACAGAGCCGCGAATAAATCTGGCAGAGACTCATAATCTCTGTCCCTGATGAGGATGAACACAATTCAGAAGCTGCGCTCGAGGGTTGTCACACTCGAGCGTACTCGAGGAGTGGGCCAGTGGCTCACTTTTTTTGTATACTCAGGCTGATAGTCAGATGAAACCGAGGTGTGTTGCCTGAAACAAGATGAAGAGGTCGAGCCAGGGAACTTAGCGCCAAGCCGTATAATTCTTTATAGCGTCAAAATCGGCGGTTCTGGGATACTAAGCTTGCTCACATCTGACTCACGCGGTTTGCTCAAACTGTACCAGCACAGATAAAACAGCTCGAGAGTGGTAAGACCGCACTATCATCGGCCACAGGAATCCGGCCAAAAATCGCTCAGGAGGGTCCGTGCAAAACTTCTTCAAAGGGCTGCTCAACACCCGTATAGACGCCATCGGTCTGGAAATTGGGACCAGCGTCATCAAGGTGGTCGAGTTGCGTCCGGGTTCACCCCCCACGCTGCTCACCGCAGCTTCCACTCCTACCCCGGTAGGCAGCATGGCCGACGGTGCGGTCATCAACCCGCAACTGGTCGCTCAGGAGATTAAGAACCTGCTCGCCGAGCACAAAATCAAGAGTCGCTACGTGGTGACGACCATCGCCAACC
>Ga0123339_10000752_pt1 | contig 23668 bp, 20 predicted proteins | sample lystaG_FD_89956 | JGI IMG/M metagenome (GOLD analysis project Ga0123339, IMG submission 89956) | Glacier valley bacterial and archeal communities from Borup Fiord, Nunavut, Canada, to study Microbial Dark Matter (Phase II) -... | ecosystem: Environmental > Aquatic > Freshwater > Ice > Glacier ...
TTGAGCCGCCGGGTTCGCAGGGTGGGGGTCATGGAAGGAGAGTTTAGCCGATGCCCCGACGCAAGCCGCAAACGTGTGCCACGGAGATAAACATGAAAAAGCCCCTCGAGCGTGAGAGGCTTGACCACACGTCCAAACTCGAGGAAACCCTGACCTAACCGACTATGCCTTCCTCGAGCGCCTCGGTGGCTTTTTGAGGCTGAGTGTGCGGAAGCAGACGGCGCAAACGCTGGCCCAGCCGCTTGTACCACTTGGGGGCGTACTTACCCAAAAAGTCGCGGGTGGCCTGTTCACTGCCCACGTCCTTGCCGTACTGCTCGGTCAGGAAGTAGCGGTGGGTCATAATCCACAGGTAGAGGTCGGCCTCGGTGCGGCCCGGAAACTTCTCGAGCGCGTGGTACTTGCGAATCTGACCTACCACCCGCAGGTACAGGCGGTCATACCAGCTTCCCACCGCTTCCTCCCAGCTCACTTCACGGCCCAGGTTGAGGCCCAGAAAGTATTGCCGGGTGCGGATGTGCTCGAGCAAGAAATCGAAGCGGCCCAGCGCCGAAAAGCAGATTTCGAGGTGGTCGTGGCGCACTTCGTCGAGGTGGGTTTCCTCGAGAAACTGCGCGTACTCACCCTTGAGAATCACGTCGAACAACGAGTCTCCAGCTTCCGGTGAGATGCGGACCTCGAGTTCGATGATGTGCGCGTCAATGAACTTTTGATGGTTTTTGCGAGCCACGCTGACCCGGTGGTTGCCGTCCTTGACAAAGTAGGCGTCCCCGACCTTGTAGACCTCGATAGGCGGCAGCTCACGGCCCTCGAGCTGCGCTGAGCGCACATTTATCCAACGTTCGTCGAGGTGGGTCTCGAGCGGCAAAAACTGCATGTCGAAGTCGCTGTAGCGGTCCACGCTGCCGATGATGGCCTCGAGCGGGATGGCTTTGGTACCGCCGTAACGCTCGGAGCGGGGGTGTAGGTGGCGCACCCACTCGAAGGGAATCAAGTGGTTTTCCTCACCGCGCAAAAAAGCCAGCAGTTGACCGAACAAGGCGTGACGCCGTGCGCCCTCAACATCGTTTCTGGCTTGTGCTTTGAGTTCCACGGCTTCCTCCTCGTTCGTTGGATGACCTGCCCACTTTTTTGGCTTGAGCAAAGCTGCCCCCCAGCAAACCTCGCCTTCTGCCTGTAGTTTGACATATGCCCGGTCAGTCAAGTGTCAACAGAACACAAACTCTTCACCCGGTACTTTCTCACGTCTCATCAGCCCGGACGGCTTTAGTGTCGCCCTTGCAAATGGACTCAACGTGCTCGAGACCCGTGTCAACCGTGAGAACCCGCACAGGACCAATCCCTCGAGCGTGCTAGTTTTGACCCATTCGCCACTCACTCTCGAGCATCCCGTATTATCACTTATTCTCGAGCCATTTCTTTAGATAGGAGTCCCCATGCTAGGACGATTATTTCGCAAACCCAGCCAGAACGAGAAAGTTCCCCCCGGTCAGAGCCTCACCGAGCGCTTTCCGGTGCTGACCTACGGCCCGGTGCCGCATGTAGACGCCCAGAGTGTAAGCGTGCGGGTCTTCGGCTTGGCCACTTCCAAAGAGGTGAGCTTTGCCGACCTTAAAGCCCTGCCCCAAACCACACTCACCCGCGACATCCACTGCGTCACCCACTGGAGCAAGCTCGAGACCGAGTGGAGCGGCGTGAGCGTGCCTGACTTTATGGCGGGTGTAGAACTCGACCCCCGCGCCACGCACGTTCTGGTTCACTCCTACGGTGGCTACACCACCAACCTCGAGCTGGCCGACTTCTTAAAGCCCGATAACCTGCTCACCTACACGTTCGCAGGCCAGCCGCTCGAGCGCGAACACGGCGGGCCGCTGCGCTTGCTGGTGCCGCACCTGTACCTGTGGAAGAGCGCCAAGTGGCTCAGCGGCTTCGAGTTCATGGACCACGAGCAACTGGGCTTTTGGGAGCGCAACGGTTACCACCGCCGGGGCGACCCGTTCAAGGAAGAGCGGTACAGCGACGATTGAAGATTGGGCAGAGCGCAGAGGGTAAAGAGCAGAGGGCTGGATAAATCTCTGTATAAATAGCTCGAGCAGTAAGTACCTTGACGCTCGTAGCTTCTTCTCTCGATTTTGAAAGAAGGAAATCACAAGACACCCTCTCGAGGTCGGGAAAGGGCCTTCCACTCGAGCCATCCCCACCTCACTCCACTCTGAATCTCACCTTATCCACCCCGCTCCACTCGTAACCTTCCATATTCCAGCGCTCGTCGCCCTCGAGCAGTTGCGCGTTTCCGGCGGCGTCCACCGCTCGAGACCATACCTCACAGGCACCGGGGTCCAAGTCCAGCTCGAGGCTCCAGCGCAACCAGCCGAAACGTTCGCTTTCGGGGTCTACTGGGGGCCAATCGGCCTGCGGACGCTGTGAAAACCGCTCGAGCCGGGTATCCAGCCAACTGTGGCCTTTATCGAGTGAGATTTCGACTCGCTCGAGAGCTACGCCGCCGTCGTTCCAGGCCGCGCCGGACAACAAAACCGGGCTACGAATCACCTCGCCCTCGAGGGGCGACCACACCACGCTCTTGAGCGGCATCCGCCAGCACGCCCCTCCGTCGGGCATTCGGTAGCGCTCCTGCTGGGCCTCGTTTTCGCTCTCGAACTCGGTCAGAATCAGGCTCGAGAGCCACTTCACGTTCACGGTGGCAAAATATCCCGGCATGATTAAGCGCAGCGGGCCGCCGTGGGTGCGGCTCAGCGCCTCGCCGTTCATGCCCCGCGCCAGAAAACCGTGTGCCAGGGCGTCCTCGAGCGGAACACTCTTTTCATAATTTAAACTGCCATCCCCATCGTGCCCTCGAGCAGTCAGAAACCGCGCCTCGGGTTTGATATTGTCCTGGCCCAGAACATCGCGCAGCCATACGCCGGAGAACTGCACGTTGGCCACGCCGCCGCGCTGCCACGGCGAGCCGACCAGGGTCTGGGCGTCGCGGAAAAAAGCCCGACCATTGCCCGCGCACTGCACCACCGTCTCGAGCGTGATGCCCTGACCCAGCCCCGAAATCTCGAGCATGAGCGGAAATTCGACGAGTCCCACGATGCCAAGCGTGTCGTCGAGCAAATCGGTGAGCGGCGGCAGCGCGTAGCTATTTCGCATGAATACCAGTTCGGTAGGCGTGACCGCGTGACCACGCAGGTCCTCGAGCCGGGTTTCAAACACGGCGGTTCCCTCGAGGTCCACATGCGAGATGAGGCGCTCCGACTTGCCGCGCAAATCCTCGCTCGAGACGCACGGGGGCAAAGTGCTCGAGGGGTCGGGGGTGAGGTTGTGGGTCATGAGTGAGGTCCTCGAGTTTGGTATCTTCAGCCTAGCCCGTGGAAGTCGTCTGAACAAGTGGGGGGAGGAAAAAGGTGAGCGGGTGAGGGGGTGAGGGGGTGAGTTAGACTTTAAGAAACAAGTTTTTGGAGGTTGGTTATGGATTTGCGCGGTGCGATGCTTAAGAGTGTTTTTAGGGTACTTGGGGTGAAGTTTGGTGGGGCTGTCTGGAGAATCTGGATGGAGTGTCTGATATGACTCTGCTGCTCAGTGGGAAAGTAGCTCTGGTCGCTGGGGCCACCAGGGGCGCGGGGCGCGGCATCGCCGTGGAACTGGGTGCGGTGGGGGCCACGGTGTACTGCACGGGCCGCAGCACGCGAAACTCACCCTCGAGCATGAATCGGCCCGAGACCATTGAGGAAACGGCGGAACTCGTGACTCGAGCTGGCGGGGTCGGCATCGCGGTGCGGTGTGACCACTCGAGCGAGGAGCAGGTGAACAGTTTGCTCGAGCAAATCAAGGCTGAGCAGGGTCGCTTGCACCTTCTGGTCAACGACATCTGGGGCGGCGAAAAGCGCATTGAGTGGGGAAAGAGGTTTTGGGAACTGGATTGGGCGCAGGGTTTAGCGCTGATTCAGCAAAGCTTGTTCACTCACATGCTCACCAGCAGACACGCCGTGCCCCTGATGCTCGAGACCGTGCAGTACGGTGGGAAGGGTGGACTGGTGCTCGAGATTACCGACGGCGACACCGACGTGTACCGGGGCAATCTGATTTACGACTTCATCAAAAATGGCGTGATTCGACTGGCTCGAGGCATGGCCGCTGATTTGGACGGGCAACCGCTGGCTCAAGGCGGTGGTGGGGTGGGCGGCTCGAGTGACGCGAAAATTACCGTGGTAGCGCTCACACCAGGTTTTCTGCGAAGTGAGGAAATGCTCGAGGCTTTCGGCGTGGCTGAGGAAAACTGGCTCGAGGGTGCAAAGAAAGACCCTTTCTTTGCCGGTTCGGAAACACCGCACTTCATCGGGCGGGCAGTGGTGGCGCTGGCCTGTGACCCAAAGGTTCATGCCAAGCACGGGCAGGCGCTGGCGACCTGGCACCTCTCGAGGGAGTACGGTTTCACTGACGTGGATGGGCGCAGTCCCCACTGGCTCGAGTTTTTCGAGGCTGAGAAAGTGCGACAGTCGGCACTCGAGGGTTGAGTTCTCGGGCGGTGGACCTGCATTCCTCGGTACTGGGTTGGGTATATCTTCAAGGTGCAACGTCAACTGTCTTCTCTCTGAAATCTGCTGCCCATCGTCTGCGACCCTCACAGCGCCTGTAAAACCGCTACGTCCTCGAGATTCTCGAAATCTACAGCAGGCCGAATAAATACCACTCGAGAAACCGAATTCGGACCCAGCGGTAATACCGAGTCCACCACGCCCACCTTGAGGCTCGAGGGGAACACCCCGCCGTAATTGGCGGTCAGCACCGTATCGCCTACCTTCACATCTACACTTTTAGGAAACTCGGCCCGCAGACGGTCTGGGGGCGTGCCCACCGCCAGCCCCCGCCCCGGCTTACCCTCGAGCGAAACGCCCACCCTCGAGTCGGGGTCCACCAATGTGAGGACCACGCTGCTGACCCGGTTCACCTCGACCACCTGACCTACCACGCCCTCGGGCACGGTGGCGGTCATGAAGCGGGTGATGCCGGCGTTAGCACCCTGGCCCAGCGTGAGCCTCGAGAGCAGCGGACTGGGGTCCAGGCCCACCACCGGGGCCACGGTGACAATGTTGGGTGCGCTCGAGGCCCGAATCTGAGCCGCTTTTTTCAGGCGCTCGAGTTCGCGTGCCATCACTCGGTTTTTATTTTCGAGGTCCTGGGCGGTTTTGCGAAGCTCGATGTATCGCTGTGACAAATCGCGCTCGAAGGCGACCGCCTCGAGAAAGCGCTTCAGGTTCTGGCCCGCCCGCAGGCCCAGTTGGGTCACGGGCGTCACCGCACTGGTCAGGGCCAGCGGCGCGGGCGGCAGAAAGCGGGTGGAGGCCAAACTGAGCGCCAGCAGAACCAGATAAATCAGAAACAGCCGACGAAACCTCACAGTCCCGGAACCAGCTCCAGGCCCAGCGCTCGAGTCATGTGAAGCAGCCGTACCGTAGGTAGGCCCATCACGTTGAAAAAGTCGCCCTCGATGCGCTCGATGAGCAGCATTCCCTTTTCCTGGATGCCGTAACCCCCGGCCTTGTCCAAGCCCTCGCCGGACCCGGCGTACCAGTCGAGTTCCGCGCTCGAGAGGTGGCGAAACTGCACCGTGGTGGCGTCGAATTCCACCTTCTCCGTACTGGGAGTGAGAAGGGCGATGCCGGTGTACACCGTGTGGATGCGCCCACTCAGCCGCTCGAGCATGGCCCGGTTCTCGAGTTTACCCGACGGTTTACCCAGAATTTCACCGTCTAGCGCGACCACCGTATCGGAGGCGATGATGTAGCCGTCCGGCTCGAGAACTTGCACCGCTTTTGCTTTCTGCATGGCCAAATCCTGCACCACCTCGGCAGGATGGGTGGCGCTCGAGATTTCTTCGGTGTGCGCGGTCAGAACGCGGAAGCTGACCCCGATGCGCTCGAGCAGTTCCCTGCGCCGTGGGCTGCTCGAGGCCAGAATCCATTGTTCCGGTTGACTAGGCTCAGTAGCCACTGACGTTCACCGCGCCCTGCACAATCGCCACCCCGCCACTCGTGCCCAGCCGGGTCGCCCCCGCCTCGATGAAGGCGTGCGCATCCTCGGTGTTCCGCACCCCGCCCGCCGCTTTGATGCCGATGCGGCCTTGCAGAATACCTGCCATCAGCCGCACATCCTCGAGTGTGGCCCCAGCGCTGCCGAAGCCGGTGGAAGTTTTGATGAACTCGGCGTCGCTCTCGAGCACGTAGTTTGTCACTGCAATCTTCTCCTCGCGGCTGAGGTAGCAAGTCTCGACAATCACCTTCAAGGTCGCGCCCAGCGTGGCTTCACGCACCGCCAAAATGTCCTCGAGCACGCAGGTCCAGTCGCCGGATTTGGCCGCCCCGATGTTGATGACCATATCGATTTCGTCGGCTCCCAACTTGAGACTTTCTCTCGCTTCGAGCGCCTTTTGCTGCGGCGTGACCGCCCCCAGCGGAAAGCCGCACACCGTGGCGATTAAAACCCCGCTGCCCTCGAGCGCACGTTTGGCGGTGCGAATATTCGACGGGTTGACGCACACGGCCTTGAAGTGGTGTTCCCTTGCCTCAGAGCACAGTTTTTCGATTTCGTCGCTCGTGGCGGTGGCCTTGAGCAGCGTGTGGTCAATGAATTGCGCCAGTGTGGAAGCGTTCATGGGTACAGGATACCGCAGCCGCGAAGCAAACGCAGGCAAAGCTCGGGTGAGCGCTCGAGCGGACGCCTTATTGTTGCTGGTTTCTTCCAATTCACCCTGTTCCCCTATACTGCACACTGTGCAAATCATCGCCCTTTTCGCCCTTCTTGTCGCCTACCTGTTCGGCAGCGTTCCTTTCGGCTTGCTCTTCGCTCGAGTGTACCGGGTGGACATCCGCAAGGTCGGTTCGGGCAACATCGGGGCCACCAACGTGCAGCGCGCACTGGGCTGGGGTCCGGCCCTCACCGTACTCGTGCTCGACGCGCTCAAGGGCGGCATCGCCATCTTGTTTGCCCGCTTTGTGCTCAAATTGCCCGAACCGTGGGTGGTGGCCTGCGGCGCAGCCGCCGTGTTGGGCCACAACTACAGCGTTTTTCTGAAATTTAAGGGTGGAAAAGGGGTGGCCACCTCGGTGGGAACCATGATTTTCATCGAGCCGCTGGTGGGAATACTAGGCGTTCTGACGGGCATGAGCAATATGGTGTTCCTCCGCATAGTTTCCGGGGGTAGTTTGACTGGAGCCATTGCAGCCACGATGTACGCTTTTTTTGGGGGTTATCCACTCCACGTCTCGCTGTCTTGCCTGTTTCTGGCGCTTCTGATGCTGTGGATGCACCGTGAAAATATCTCGAGGATGCAAAACGGCACCGAGCGGCGCTTGGGCGAGAAAAAGGTTTCCCCGCCAGAAATCTCCCAACCCTGAGCGCACGAGTTCTAGAACTACCTGCTCGAGCCACCAAAAAGCCCTTCCAAAATCTGGGAAGGGCTAAAAACCACAGCTCGAGAATCTAAGCGCCGGGTTGGTCGGGCGTGACCGGGGTCACGGGCGGGGGAACCATCTCCGGTTCACTCGAGGGTGCCGGTTTCTCGCTCTCGGGCATGGGCAACAGCACCTGCTCGAGCGCTTCGGACACGGTGTCCACCGTAATCACCGTCATCTCGCCCAAAATGGCTTCGGGCACTTCTTTGAGGAACGGCTCGTCGTCTTTGGGAATGATGACCGTGCGAACTCCAGCTTGGTAGGCACCGAGCAGCTTTTCTTTGACGCCGCCGATGATGAGCACCCGTCCGCGCAGGGTGATTTCTCCGGTCATGGCGATGTCGCTGCGAACCGGGCGCTTGGTGATGGCCGAAATCACACTGGTGGCGATGGCGATGCCCGCGCTGGGACCGTCTTTAGGGGTCGCGCCGTCTGGGAAGTGGATGTGAATGTCCATCTTCTTGTAAAAATCGGCCTCGGCCCCGTACTTGGTGGCGTTGGCCCGCAGGTAGGCCACCGCCGCCTGGGCCGACTCCTTCATCACGTCGCCCAGTTGTCCGGTGATGTTGATTTTGCCGGTGCCGGGAACCGCTAAGGATTCAATCATCAGGATGCCCCCGCCCACCGGCGAGTAGAACAAGCCCTGCGACACGCCTACCTGAGGCAGTTTCTCGGCGTTCTCGTGGCGGTAACGGGGAATGCCCAGATAATCGGGGACCTGCTCGGCGTCTATAAGCTTGACGCCTTCCCAGGGCTTCTCGAGCAGTTGACGTGCCGCCTTGCGGGCCAGCTTGGCCAGTTGGCGGTCCAGGTTACGAACCCCGGCTTCGCGGGTGAACTCCTCGGCCACTCTTTCGATGGCCGGGTCGGTCAGCTCGAGCCTGCCCTCGAGTCCGTGCGCCCGCAGTTGGCGGGGCAAGCGGTACACTTTGGCAATCTGCACTTTCTCGTTGAGAGTGTAGCCGGGAATCTGAATCACTTCCATGCGGTCCAGCAGCGGACGCGGGATGCTTTGCAGACTATTGGCCGTGGTGATGAACATCACCTGCGAGAGGTCGTAGTTCACCTCCATGTAGTGGTCCTGGAAGGTGTGGTTCTGCTCGGGGTCGAGCACCTCGAGGAGCGCACTCGAGGGGTCGCCGCGCCAGTCACTAGCTAATTTATCAATCTCGTCGAGCAGCATGATGGGGTTGACCACCCCAGCGTTTCGCATCCCCTGAATGATGCGCCCCGGCATACTGCCGATGTAGGTGCGGCGGTGGCCGCGAATCTCGGCCTCGTCACGCATACCGCCCAGGGCCATGCGAACGAACTTGCGGTTTAGGCTGCGGGCGATGCTCTTGCCCAACGAGGTTTTACCCACTCCAGGAGGACCCACCAGGCACAGGATGGGGGCGCGCAGGTCGCCGTCGTCCGAGCGGTCTTTGGCGTCGCGCTCGTCCTCGCCGCGCTCTTTGCGCTCGGTTTCGATGAGTAAGCGCATGTCCTGGGTGAGCTGACGCACCGCCAGGAACTCGAGGATGCGGTCTTTGACGTCGTCCAGGCCGAAGTGGTCCTCGTCCAAGATTTGCCGGGTGCGCCCGATGTCCAAAATCTCCTCGTCGCGCTTGTCCCACGGCACGTCAGTGAGCCAATCCAGGTAGTTGCGAACCACCGTACCCTCGGGGCTGCCGCCGGGGGTGCGCTCGAGCCGGGCCAGTTCCTTCAGCGCTTTTTCCTTGACTTTAGTCGGCATTCCTGCCGCCTCAATCTTTTGGCGCAGCTCGTCGGTCTCGGCAATGCCTTCCTCGCCGCCGCCCAGTTCTTTACCAATGGCCTTCATCTGCTCGCGCAGGTAATATTCGCGCTGGTTCTGGTCCATCTGCTCCTTGACCCGGCCCGCAATCTGCTTGTCCAGGTTGAAGCGCTCGAGGTCGCGGGTCAGAAACTGGAGCACTTTGGTCAGGCGCTCACTCAAAACCGGGGTCTCGAGAATCTCTTGCTTGTCCTCGCTGGCCCAGGTGGCAAAGTGCGACACTTGGTCGGCCAAGCCCCCGCCTTCGGTCAGGGCGCGGATGTTCTCGAGCTGGTAGTTGTCGAGTCGCAGGTTCTTGTTTTGACGGGTGTACTCTTCAAAATTGGTGCGAATCTCGCCCATCAGGGTAGCCACGATACTGGCGTCGCCCTCGGGCGAATCCATGGTTTCCACGCCCGCCCGCATGTAGCCGGTGGGCAGCCAGGAAGTTACTCGAGCGCGGCCCTGCGACTCGATTAAAACTTGCAGGGTGCTGTCGGGCAGGCGAACCACCTGCTTGATGACGCCTAGCGTTCCCACCTCGAACATGTCGCCGCCGGCGGGGTCGTCGGTGCGCTGGTCTTTCTGGGTGAGCAGCAAAACCCGGCGGTCTGCGGCCTGAGCTTCTTCGATAGCGCGTTTGCTCTTGGCCCGTCCGACGTCGATGCTGGTGCTGGTACCGGGGAGAACCACGATGTTTCTGAGTGCGATGACGGGAAGTTCCCAATACATATGTGTTCTCCTTTTGAGGGCGTGAGGACAAAGAGGAATTGCAGTATTATACCGCCCTCTCGAGGTTGATAACCTGAACGTCTGGTCAGGATAACCTTCCCCAGATGGGTGTAGCTTAAACCCGTGCGGTGGGGGGGTTAGTAAGTTTTCCAGCGTTCTGCACTGGCTAAACCTTATTCTCCTCCGCAAACTCGAGTCAGAAAAGTTTTACCCGCTTTTTCCAACCTCGGAACACACCGTTCTCTATCCACTTTGCCCCACTAAAAAAAGTAAACCGGGACAGAGAGAAGAATACCTCTCGGCTGTCCCGAAGTATGTAACTTTAGCCAGTTTTAAGCAGACTTCTTGAGCGTACTCGACTCAAGTGCTCTGAGCGAGTTATCGATGTGTGGAGAGTCGAAAACGATGTGCTTGACACTCTCGAGCGGTAACTCGAACAGCAGGTCGGTCATGGCCCGCTCGAGCACCGCCCGCAGACCGCGCGCCCCGGTTTTGCGCTCGAGTGCCCGCCGCGCCACCTCGTGCAGCACGGCGTCGGTGAACTCGAGGTTTATGCCCTGAAAGCCGAACAGGGTTTGATACTGGGTCACGATGGCGTTGGCCGGTTCGGTCAGAATGCGGACCAGCGCCGTTTCGTCGAGTTCAGTCAGTTGCACCATCAGCGGCAGGCGGCCCACAAACTCGGGAATGAGGCCGAACTTGACCATATCCTCGGGAATGAAGCGCAGCTCCTGAGTTTCCTGGCCCTTGTACTCGCGGCCAAAGCCGAGTGAGCGCACGTTGGTGCGCTGCCGCGCGATGTCCTCGAGTCCGTCGAACGCGCCGCCCACGATGAACAAGATGTTCTTGGTGTTGATGGCGACCAAATCCTGGTTGGGGTGCTTGCGCCCGCCCTGCGGCGGAATCATGGCCACTGTGCCTTCCACAATCTTGAGCAGCGCCTGCTGTACGCCCTCGCCGGAAACGTCGCGGGTGATGCTGGTGCTCTCCCCCTTGCGGGCAATTTTATCGATTTCGTCCACGTAGATGATGCCGCGCTCGGCCATCTGCGGGTCGTAGTTGGCGGCTTGCAGCAACCTCACCAACACGTTTTCCACGTCGTCGCCCACGTAACCGGCTTCGGTGAGGGTGGTGGCGTCGGCGATGGCGAAGGGGACCTCGAGCATCTCGGCCAAACTCTGGGCCAGCAGGGTTTTACCGGTCCCGGTGGGGCCGATGAGCAAGATGTTGGACTTGCCCAGGGTAGCCTCGGGGTGCGACAGGCGCTGATAGTGGCTCACCACCGCCACGGCCAGCGCTTTCTTGGCTTCATCCTGACCAATCACGTACTCGTCTAAGTAGGCTTTGATGTCTTTGGCGTTGGGAATTTCACCCATGACCCACTCCACCGGCTCTTTTTTCTTGAGGCTTTGCTCGAGAAACTGGTGTGCCCGCTCTACGCACTCATTGCAGATGTGCGCGTTGTGGCTGGGCGATTCGATAAGGTGCGCGATGACGGGGTAAGAGCGTCCACAAAAACTACAACGGTCAGCCATAAATAGCGGTGAGCGATGAGCGATTAGGGTGAGCTAAAAAAGCTCGACCTTAATGCGGTTTCGCCGTTTCTCCTTTGGGTGGTGCGGGTCACTCGAGACAGGCTCGAGGCAGAATCAAATCGTAGTCGCTCCGTCACACTGCGCGGTGAGCACACTCCCACAGAAACTCATCACTCACCGCAAAGTGCTTCAATCTTCCGAAGTTATCTCGAGCGCTTTGGGTTCGTAAGCCACCACTTCGTCAATGATGCCGTAGTCCCGCGCCGCGTCGGGGTTCATGAAAAAGTCGCGGCTCATGTCGTTTTTGAGCTTCTCGAGGTCTTGCCCGGTGTGGCGCACGTACAGGTCGCGCAGAATCTGTTGCAGGTCCATGACTTCACGCGCTTGCACCTCGAGGTCGGGCACGTTGCCGCGAAAGCCCGCGCTGCCGGCGTGAATCATGATTCTCGAGTTGGGCAGGGCCTTGCGCTTGCCCTTGTTACCTGCCATGAGTAACACGCTGCCCATGCTCATGGCGATGCCCACGCAGATGGTGGAAATTGGAGCCTTGATGTACTGCATGGTGTCGTAAATGGCCAGACCCGCGTACACTTCACCGCCAGGGCAGTTGATGTAAATCTGAATCTCGCGCTCGGAGTTTTGACCGTCGAGCAAGAGGAGCTGGGCCACGATGGTGTTGGCCACGTTGCTGTCAATGGGGGTTCCCAGGAAAATGATGCGGTCCTTGAGCAGCCTCGAGTAGATGTCGTACATCCGCTCTCCGCGCCCGCTTTGTTCGATGACGTAGGGAATGACACTCATAAATTCTATTATCGCACTTTCTTGGGGGGGTGCGGATAGGGTGGACTGCACATATGAGGGCTAACGGTTAGACACTCGAGCAAATCCCTCTCTGGAACACGGTTTTGCAGTGTCACTTGAGACGTTTTGTCCTTTGAGTTCAGGCATTTCGAGTGCGCTATACTCGAGTATGGAGACTAAAAGCAGCTCGAGTCACACTAACTTCAGAGCTTGCGCTCGAGGGTGAATACGGCTCGAGTGAGCACAGTCCGGCCTGCCGCCCTATCTATGAAGCTCGAGTGTGAGTTTTTGCACTTGAGAAGAGTGTAAAATTGCGCTTGCATGGCAGACATCGTGGTGATTGAAGATAGTTACGAGATTGCTCGTCTTATACAACTGGCTCTGGGAGCCAGAGGACACAAAGTCACCACCTATCACGACGGTTTGGACGGTCTCGAAGGGGTACTTGCCCGTCCGCCGCAGCTAGTGATTAGCGACGTCAATTTACCGGGCATGAATGGGTTTGAGGTGGCCAAGCAGCTCCGCGAACGCCTGTCGGGGCGTCCAATGGGCATCATGATGCTGACCTCGAGAACCGACCTGGATAGCCGGGTCGAGGGCTTGAGCAACGCCGACGACTACCTGGGAAAACCCTTCGAGCTGCGCGAGTTGGGCGCGCGGGTAGACGCGCTGCTGCGGCGTTATCCGGTGGCAACCACCGTTACCCAAGAAACTCGCCCCTCGAGCGCCGGAATCAGCGGCAACTTGGAGCACATCGGCGGGGCGATGGCCGCGCTTCAGATGGTTTCGGTGACGCAAAACGCCGGAGGTCTGGTGTTCGGGGACCGGGGCACGGTTTATCTGCTCGAGGGCAAGGTGGTTCACGCTCAGCGCCCCGGTCAGTCGGGCGAATCGGGCACCCCCGCCGCTTATCACCTGCTGGCGCTCGACGAGGGGTCTTTCGAGTTCAACCCCAGCCTGCGCTCCGAGCAGCAAAGCATGAACGCCGACCCGATGATGTTGATGCTCGAGGTGAGCCGGGTCAAGGACGAAGCTAGAGAGTTAGATGTCAGCCCTCAAACCGATTCGCCAGACTCGTCGCTTGAGATTGCCACCGACGACGAGGAGGGGATTTTGCTGTTCGAGGACATCCTCGAGACCATCGACCTCAGCGCCGAGGGGGTCATCGTGGTGCCCTCGATTGAAGCGGCTAAAACCCTGCTCGAGGGGTCTACCCTGCGGGTGGAAGAGCGTCAGGAAGTGGACAGCGGAACGGTGTGCCTCGTCTTCGAGGGCAAAGGTTTGCGGCTGGCAGTGATGGGCATGACCCTGATGGACTACAACCTCAGCGAATTCTAAGCGGTAGGAGAACAAAAAAGTGCTCGAGATTTGCGTCTTGGCGAAAACAGCACTTACCGGGCCTCACCGCGTCTCGAGCACTCCTAAATTTGAAAAAGCGCATTGCCGGTGTTCAGCGGCACCCAGTCATCATCCCTTATGGCTGCTTCCTTCCAGACCTGACCAGATTCGAGCGTGACCGCTGCGCTGAGCCAGCAATGCAAGGGAATACTAGCACGGCTCGAGCGGGTGAACAAGGGCGTCTCGAGGAGAGTGGATGAGGGACACTCGAGATGAAAACCCCCTCAACCCCGCTTTCGCGTGGCCTCGAGCGCGTCCCACTGTGCGGGCGTCACTTCATCTAAAATGTTGAACTCGCCGCTGCCCCAAACTGTCTCGCCGCCGTCAATCGTCACCACGTCGCCGGTGATGAACCCGGCCAGGTCCGAAATCAGGAACGCCGCCAGGTTGGTCAGCTCGAGGTGTTCGCCGGTTCGCCCCAGTGGAATGCGCTTCTCGAATAGCTCCCCGATTTCGGGGGTCGGCATCAAGCGGCTCCACGCGCCCTCGGTGGGAAAGGGTCCCGGCGCGATAGCGTTGAGCCGAATGCCGTACTTGCCCCACTCGGCGGCCAGCGATTTGGTCAGCGCGACCACGCCCGCCTTGCTCACCGCACTGGGCACCACGTAGCCGCTCCCGGTTTGAGCGTAGGTGGTGGCGATGTTGAGCACCACGCCCTTTTGACCCCGCGCAATCCAGCGCTTACCCAGCTCGAGGGTGCAGTACACCGTTCCGTGCAGCACGATGCCCAGCACCGCGTCAAAGGCCCGGTGTGAAAGCCGCTCGGTGGGCGAAATGAAGTTTCCGGCAGCGTTGTTGAGCAGCACGTCAACGCGCCCAAAATGTGTCTCGACGGCCTCGAGCAAGGCGCTCACCGCATCAAAGTCGCGCACGTCCACTGGGTGCGCGAACACTTCACCGCCAAACTTTTCGGTCATCTCTCGAGCCGCCGCCTCGAGCACCTCTTTTCTGCGCCCCGCGATGGCTACTTTAGCCCCCAGCTCGAGGAAACGCTCGCCCATGCTGCGCCCCAGACCCGTGCCGCCCCCGGTGACGAGCACGACTTTATCTTTAAGTAAGCCGTCTTGAAACATCGTTTTACGCTCCTGAACTCGAGAATTGTGAAGGCAGTCTAGCAGTCGGTGGGTCGTGGGTTGTGGGTTGTGGGTCGTGAGTGATGAGTGGTGAGTAGCATCCGTTTGATAAAGTCCTCGAGCGGCTCGAGATTTGCAAGCGGTGTTGTAGGGGCGATTCCTTGTGGTTGCCCTGAACTCGAGCACCTGAAACTTCCCCTCACGAAATCAAAAAAAGGAGCGCTCGAGGAAATTCGAGCGCTCCTTCCCAAAAAGATTTTGAGATTTCGTTCAGCCCTTGCCCACCGCGAACACCGCGCGCCAGGGTTTGTAGACCGTCTCGAGCAGATCCGTCGTTTTGCCAACCTTACCACCGCGCACCGTGCGGTAAATCTGGATGTGAAAGCCGTCTACGGCCCAGTCCACCTGCTTGGTTTGACCGGTGGGCATGTTGGCGTCATAGATGGTCTGAGCGGGCGGGTGCGGCGTCTGCGACAGAATGCGCGCCGTAGAGACCACCACCTTGCGTCCGTCGGGAATGCCCCAGAGCTGCACGGTCAAGGTGCCGCGCCGCAGGCTGGGCATGGCCCGAATGAGCAGCGGCGCGCCGGTGTCGTTTTTCATCTTGAGGTCCACCCCCGGCTGGTACACCGCCGCCTCGAAGCCTACGAACGGCTCGTACCAGTGAACCCGGTAGGCGTGCTGGTTGCGCTCGACCACCGGCAGACCCGCACTGTATAGGGCGCGGAAAGTGGTGGTCGAAACCTGGCATACCACACCGCCCACCCCTTCCACGGTGCGGCCCCCGGAAATCACCAACGCCGTTTTGTAGCCGTTGGAGACGTCAATGTTGCCGATGGTATCAAGGAACGAGAACACCTCGTCTGGCGCGATGACGTGCCCATCCAGGTGCGTTGCGGCGGCGTAGACGTTGGCGCTGCGCTCGACGCTCGAGCCTTTAAAATACGAGGTGGACTCAGAGAGGACCTGAAGCTTTTTAGGGTCGGGCAACTGCTCGAGCGTGAGCTTGGGCGTGTCCACGGTGGTCAGAATCTCGACCTGCGACACTTTGGGGTTCATCACGGCGGCGGCAAACAGGGGGAGTGACTTTGACAAATCGATTTTGGTGCCGAACTGCTCTCTGACTCGAGCCAGTTTGCCGCTCGAAAAGACGTAAGACGCGTTTTTGGCGGGTCGGTCCAACTGAAGGCCGACCTGTTTGAGCTTGCCCTCGAGCGTGGCTTTGTCCGGCTCGAGCGTGTCGCGCAGCCAGAATAAATTAGCCACGCTAAGCGGCTTGATGAGGAAAGATTTGACCCCACCCTTGACCGGATAAATCACCTTCAGCGGACGAATGAGCGCGTTGGCCTCGGCCACGCGGGGCGCGAGGGTTTCGCGGGTGACAAGTGCCGAGACCGTCTCGAGCGGCATCTCGAGGGTCTGGGCGGTGGGGTCGGCCAGGAAAGCCTTCATCGCCGCGCCCACGTTGGCCCGCACGCCTTTCACGTCGTTGCGAATTTCATACTTGGCTCCCACGAACACCGCTTTGGCCCGCACCGGCATCCGGTCTTGGTCGAGCGCCAGTTCGCGCAGTTTGGCCTTGAGAGCGTCCTGGTTCACCACGCCTTGAATGGGCAAGGTTTTGGCTTCACCGCCGCTGAGGTGGTTAAAGACCGTGGCGTCCTTGCCCTGCTCGAGCGCGGCCTGAGCGCTGGCGTCCACATCGGGGGTCCAGCCGAGGTCGCTGGCGGGCAGCACGTACTCGCGCTTGCCCACCTTGACCGTCACGGTGGGAGTGGACGTTTTGACCGCCTCGAGCGCCGTTTTAGCGTCCTGAACGGTCATGCCGCCCAGGTTCACCCCGGCGACCAGAACGTTGGGAAGGATGCGCCCGCCGTAGTACGACTGCGCTGCCACGTAGGAGCCACCCAACAGAGCGGGGATAGCAAGGAGATAGAGCCACTTCATCACTCGTATTTTAAGCTTCTTTTGTTCACCAATGATTTGCGAATGCGGATTTGCGGTTCGATTGACCCGCACAAGCCTTTGTCTCAAGGTTAGGTGAAGGTCTGTCCCCCATCGCTCGAAGATTCTTTATCCTCGAGCAGTTTGTAAGTGACCACGGCCATCAGGGCGGCCAGTTCCGGTGGTGCGTCACCCTCGAGCCGCACATCTTTGCCGACGCTCGCCGAGCCGATGCGACCCTCGAGCATTCCCTGGCCCAGCCGAAAATGCACGTCCTTACCGTCCCGAACTCCGCCAAAACGCCCCTTGAAATCATCGCCTGTTCGCTCGAGGCTCAAACTTTTACCCAAGCTGGCCCCGCCCAGGCGTACCTGAATTCGGTCCGGCTCGAGCGCACCGACCACATCGAAGCCCCCATACTTCCCACCGATTCGCCCGGAAACCTGTCTTAAAGCGAACTCGAGCACGACATCTGCCCCCTGAGAAGCGCCGCCCAGCCGACCTCGGACCTGAGTCCCTTCGGTCTCGAGCCGCACATCGTAGCCCGCAAACGTTCCGCCCACTCGTCCACTGAGGGTTCTCGACATGTCCGTTCTCCTTTGAGGGATACATCCGGTCAGGGATACATCCGGGTCAACATGCGCGGAAAAGGAATCGCCTCGCGCAGGTGGTCAATTCCAGTAATCCAGCTAATCAAGCGCTCGAGGCCCATACCAAAGCCCGCGTGGGGCACGCTGCCGAACCTGCGAAGGTCTAGGTACCACTCGAACGCCTCGAGCGGGAGACCGTGCGCCTCGATTCGGGATTTGAGCAACTCGAAGTCGTGAATGCGCTCACTGCCGCCGATGATTTCGCCGTAACCCTCGGGCGCAATCATGTCGTCGCACAGCGCCAGCAGGGGATTTTCGGGGTCGGGCTGCATGTAGAACGCCTTGAAACTCGCTGGATAGCGCTCGACCATCACCGGGCGGTCGAAGTGGTAGCCCAGGATGGTTTCGTGCGGCGCGCCGAAATCCTCGCCCCACGGCACGGCCTGGATGTCGCCTTGAACCCCCGGCGGCAGGTCCTTGTTCTCGATGTGAACCCGAATAATCTCGAGCGCTTCGGTGTAGGTAATGCGGGGAAAGTGACCCTGCGCGGCAGGCTCGAGCTTAGTGAGGTCGCGCTCGAGCAGCCCGAGTTCGGTGGAGCAGTGCTCGAGGACGTGCCGCACCACATGAGCCACCATGCGCTCCTGCAAGTCCATGTTCTGCGCGTGGCTCGAGGGGGCGACTTCCGGCTCGAGCATCCAGAACTCGAGCAGGTGCCGCCGGGTTTTGGACTTCTCGGCCCGGAAGGTGGGTCCGAAACTGTAAACCTTGCCCAGTGCCAGCGCGCCTGCCTCGGCGTAGAGCTGCCCGCTTTGCGACAGGTACGCCTTGTCCTGCTCGAACAAATCGATTTCAAACAGGTTGGTGGTGCCCTCGGCGGCGCTGGGCGTGAAAAACGGCGCGTCGAAGCGCACGAAGCCCTCGTCGTGGAAAAACTGGGTCAGCGCGTACTGAACCGCGTCCCGGACCTTGAGGATGGCCCAGGGGCGGCGGTGGCGCAACCATAGATGGCGGTTTTCCAGCAGAAAGTCGATGCCGTGCTCTTTGGGCGTGATGGGGTACTCGCCCGCACTGGCGGCCAGCGGCTCCAGGGCAGTCACGGCAATCTCGAAGCCGCCTGCCGCTCGAGCGTCGGCCCGCACGGTTCCAGTGAGTTTGAACGCCTGTTCCTGGGTGAGCTGCTTGGCAGCCTCGAAGGTGGCCTCAATCACCTCATTTTTGAACACGGCGGCCTGCACGAAGCCCGTACCGTCGCGGACTTGAAGAAAGTGGATTTTACCGCTCGAGCGCTTTTGGGTGAGCCACACCGTGAGCGTGATGGTCTGGTTTTCATACTGGCTCAGGGTGGCGAGCGTGGGAGGATTCATAGCTGCGAATTATACAGGGCCGGGAATTATACAGGAGGCTCGAGTGCTCAAGTCGGTCAGGCGAATCTCAATCGGATGCTGTATCAAAAGCCCGTTTCGGTTTACCCTGATTCATGATTGCAACCCCACACATGGTCAAAATCGTCACCGCCACCCTGGACACGCTCGAGGACCTGATTCCGCTGTTCGACGCCTACCGGATGTTCTACGGTCAGGAAAGCGACCCCCAAGCCGCCCACGCTTTCCTGCTCGAGCGCTTTTTGCTGCGCGAAAGCGTGGTGTTCCTGGCGTATTCGGGCCAGACTGCGGTGGGCTTTACCCAGCTTTACCCGCTGTTCTCGAGCACCTCCATGCGCCGCATCTGGCTGCTCAACGACCTCTACGTGATTCCCGAGCAGCGCGGTCAGCGGGTGGGCGAAGCCCTGATAAAGCGTTCGCTCGAGCACGCCCGCCTTTCCGGGGCTGCGAGGGTGGAACTGGCCACCGCGCACACCAACCTCAGCGGTCAGAAGCTCTACGAGCGCATGGAGTTCGAGCGGCGCGACACGGTGTTTCGTAGTTACGTGAAGGAGATTTGAGAGGGTTAGCTCGAGCACGCTGACCCCGCTCATAAGTAGACCTATTTTGAGAGTTGGTGCTTTCACTCGGCTGCCAATGACTCTTACTCGTTCCACTGTCTTGAGCGAAACGGCACCTAGAAAGGGCCTGCTCGCTCGGTCAAAAGTAAGATCGGGGACGGCCCTGGTCCTACTCTCAAAGGAGGTCTAGTGCTAAAGTAAAAGCAGTTTTGAATCTCAAGACTGCCCTTTTGCGAGCATTGTGCGCTCTGCACGAGGGTTTGAAATTTCAAGGGAGGAGCATGGAGATTTTATACATCCTGCTCGGCCTCCTCGTTGGTCTGGTGGTGGGTGGTTACCTTCTCTATGGGCGGGGCCTGAGCCGGGGGACCCAGGACGGCGAACGTGTCGGCCTGAGCCGTGGACTCGAGCAACGCACAAATTTGGACGATGGCCTGCTCAAAGTAGCACAGCAGGACGCGGAAAACCTGAGAAGAACCGCCCAGACCGAGGCGGCTGGACTGCGTGAAGCGGCGGCAAAGCTTCACGCTGAGGCAGAACGCACTCGAGCCGAGGCTCTAAGTTTGCGGCTCGAGGCTGAGAAGAACGCTGAGAACGTGCTGGTCGAGGCTCGAGGAAGAGCGGAGCGAGAACAAAACGCGTTGCGCGACGGGCTGCGTGGAGACCGCGAGAATCTGGCGCTCGAGCGTGAAAATCTCAAGGCGGACCGCGCCACCTTCAAGACCGAGCGCGAGGAGCTGCGTGGGGAGCGCGAGGAGTTCAAGCGAGAACTCGAGCGCCTCAACCGCCGGGCCGAGCAACTGGACGCGCGGGGACTGAAGCTCGATTCGCTCGAGGAACGGCTGGAAAAGGATTTGCTGCGAACCGCTGAGGTGAGAGAGGCGCTTGAGCAAAAGGAGCACGCGCTCGAGGTGAGAATTTACGAGATTGCCGCGCTCACCCCCGAGGCGGCCCGCGAACTCATCCTGGGCAAGTTGGAAGAGGAACTCGAGGAAGAGCGGGCCATGCGGGTCAAAATTTCGCTCGAGAAAGCCAATCTCGAGGCCAAGAAAAAGGCCCAGAGCATCATCGCGCAGGCCATACAGCGCAGTGCTTCGGAAACTAGCGCGGCCATGTCGGTGTCGGTGGTGCCCATTCCGAGTGACAGCATGAAAGGCCGCATCATCGGGCGCGAGGGCCGCAACATCCGGGCTTTCGAGCAACTGACCGGCGTGGACCTCATCATCGACGACACCCCGGAAGCGGTCATTCTCTCGAGTTTCAACCCGCTGCGCCGCGAGGTGGCCAAGCACGCGCTCGAGCAACTCGTTCAGGACGGGCGCATTCACCCCACCCGCATTGAGGAGGTGGTTCACCGCGCTCAGGACGATATGAAAGCCTTCATTCACGCTCAGGGCGAGGAAGGGGCGCTCGAGGCGGGGGTGGTGGGTCTCAAGCCGGGACTGCTGCAACTGCTGGGCCGGATGTACTTCCGCACCAGCTACGGTCAGAACGTGCTCAAGCACAGCATCCAAGTGGCTCACATCACCGGAATTCTGGCCGCTGAACTCGGCCTCGACCAGGCGATGGGCCGCCGTGCAGGTCTGCTGCACGACGTGGGCAAATCCATTGACCGCGAAATCGAGGGCACGCATGTGGACATCGGCATCTCGCTGGGCAAGCGTTTTGGCGAACCGCTCGAGGTGATTGATGCCATAGCGCACCACCACGACCCCGAGAACTCGGAAACCCTGTTTGGCGTGCTGGTCGCTGCCGCCGACGCCATCAGCGCCGCCAGACCGGGCGCGAGGCGCGAATCGCTCGAGACCTACATCAAACGGCTCGAGAACCTGGAAACGATTGCGGTGTCTTTTCCTGGCGTGTCCGCCGCCTACGCCATTCAGGCGGGGCGCGAGGTGCGGGTCATCGTGCAGCCCGAGAAGGTGAACGACGGCAAGGCGACCCTGCTGGCTCGAGAAATCGCCGGACGCATCGAGCAGGATATGGAGTATCCCGGTCAGGTTCAGGTGACGGTGGTGCGGGAGTCGAGGGCAGTGGAATACGCCAAATAAGTTGCGTGGGATAAAACTGAAGAGGGAGACTGTTTGGTCGTCCTCTTCAGTTTTATCGTAATATTGGTAAAAAACTAGAAACTCGAGATATGAATTAATCTTGTAGATTTAAATAGGTTGTGTAACATAAACTACTTGACCACTCTTAAGCAATTCTCAAATTAATCTTTATTGAATTTTTGCAAAACCCATTTATTTGTTCGCACATGTTCAGTAAAGTCCTCTGGTAGTTGCAAATTATATTTTTCATAGTGATAAATTATAATATCGTCCCATACCCAATTGCCATCCGAATAAATTGTAATTCCTAAATTGGCAATTTGACCTGTGAAAGCGTCGCAGTAATAACCCATAAAGTCAATGAAGTGGGCACTACCTCTCAGATAACTGATAATATAACCTTTATATATATCGGACTTTATGGAGCAGTATTGTGCTATGTCAACTGTTCCATTTAAACTGTTATCAAGTTTTAAATATTTTTGTAAAGATTTTAACATTTTCCACCTCTCATTAAGGCACATTTTTACACATCCACCTTTATTCTACTTTGCCGGTGCTATGAGTATCCATTCGGGGGAATTTGAGGTCGCCTGTGTGGGCTTAGCGGTCACGCTCGAGCAGATTTACAGGGGGGTGAAGCTGTAAACTCGAGTTCCACCCATGACTTACGATTACATCCTCATCGGCGCGGGTTCGGCGGGTTGCGTGCTGGCTCACCGCCTGACCCTGGCGGGCAAAAAGGTGCTGCTGCTCGAGGCCGGACCCCCGGACAACAAGCTCGAGGTGCGGGTTCCGGCGGCTTTCCCCAAGCTCTTCGGCTCGAGCCTGGACTGGGATTATCACACCGCGCCGCAAACCAACCTCAAGGGCCGCCGCCTGTACTGGCCGCGTGGCAAAACGCTGGGTGGCTCGAGCAGCATCAACGCCATGATTTACATGCGCGGCAACCGTGCCGATTACGACGGCTGGCAGCTACCCGGCTGGAGCTATGACGAGGTGCTGCCCTACTTCAAGTGCTCGGAAACGCACGCGCCCAGCTTCGAGCGCCGCAGTGAATTTCACGGCTACGACGGCCCGCTACACCTCGAGACGCGCCGCTATACCAATCCGCTGTCCGAGGCGTTCGTGGCGGCGGGTCAGGCGGTAGGCCTCGAGCACAACCCCGACTTCAACGGTGAAAAGCAGGATGGCGTGGGTCTGTTCGAGGTGTTTCACTGGCGCGGACGGCGCTGGAGCGCGGCGGACGCTTACCTGCGCCCGGTGCTATCTCGAGCGAACCTGACCGTGCAAAGCGGGGTGCGGGTGAGCAGAATTCTGCTCGAGCGGGGCCGCGCGGTGGGCGTGGAGTATCGCCGAAACGGTCAGCTCGAGCGCGCACTTTCAGACCGAACCGTGCTGTGCGCTGGGGCCATCGGCAGCCCTCAGATTCTGCTGCTCTCCGGCATCGGGCCTGCCGAGCACTTGAGGTCGGTGGGTGTAGCGCTCGAGCACGAACTTTCAGGGGTGGGCCGCAATCTTCAGGACCACCTGGCGGTTCCGCTACCCTTTGATTCCAGGCAGCCGGGCAGCCTGGATAGGGCCGAGACCCTGCCTAATCTGGCCCGCTATTTGCTCGAGAAGAGGGGTCCGATGGTCTCCAACGTGGCCGAAGCCGGGGGTTTCGTGCGGATATACTCGAGCGCGCCCGCGCCGGACCTCCAGTTTCACTTCGGCCCTGCCTATTTTGTGGCGCACGGCTTCGAGAAGGGACCCGCGCACCACTTCACGCTCGGCCCGACCCTGCTGCAACCCGAGGCTCGAGGATACGTGCAACTCCGCTCGAGCGACCCCTTTCACGAAGCCGAAATCCAGCCCTGTTACGGGGCAGAGGCCGACCTCGAGACCCTGGTGAGCGGCCTCGAGTTGGCCCGCGACATCGCCCACACCCGCCCGTTTGACGCCTTTCGCGGACCCGAGACGCTGACCCAGGGGCTGCGCTCGAGGGCCGACCTTTTGGAGCACGTCCGGCGCTATGCCGAAACGCTGTATCACCCGGTGGGCACCTGCAAAATGGGGCACGGCGAAGACGCGGTGGTGGACTCGAGCTTGAAAGTTCGCGGTCTCGAGGGACTGTACGTGGCCGACGCCAGCGTGATACCTCGAGTGGTGCGCGGCAACACCCAGGCCCCCACAGTGATGATTGTCGAGAAAGCGGCGGAGATGCTGCTCGAGCGCGAAAATTAACAATCCCGCCCGAGGGCGGGACGGAATACTACTCGGCTTTGTGCTGCCTGTACTCCTCGATGTGGTCGTAAACCTGCTGCGGAAACTCGAGGTCGCGGTACACGTTGCCCTCGTCGGGGTCGTCGGCATGGGGCAGGATGGGAAA
>Ga0123339_10000753_pt1 | contig 23658 bp, 17 predicted proteins | sample lystaG_FD_89956 | JGI IMG/M metagenome (GOLD analysis project Ga0123339, IMG submission 89956) | Glacier valley bacterial and archeal communities from Borup Fiord, Nunavut, Canada, to study Microbial Dark Matter (Phase II) -... | ecosystem: Environmental > Aquatic > Freshwater > Ice > Glacier ...
TTAAACGGGTTCGCCAAAACGATCGCCAGGTGAAACTCTATATCAACGATTACTCGATTTTGAGTGCCGGAGGAATGGATGTAAACCATCAAAACGGCTATTTCGATATCATTAAATATATTGATAGTAAGGGTGGTAAAATTGAAGGTATCGGTATGCAGGGGCATTTTGGAAGTGATCTTACTCCCATCACAAAAGTGTATTCCATTCTTGAAAAATTTGCCACCCTTGGAAAGGAAATCAAAATTACTGAACATGATATAAATATTACTCAACGCCCTGTTCAGGCAGATTATACCAGGGATTTTATGACCATCGTTTTTAGCCATGCATCTGTGAAATCATTTTTGGTATGGGGCTTCTGGGCCAGTCGGCATTGGTTGCCTGAAGGAGCCTATTTTGCTCCAGATTGGACTTTACGCCCGCATGGAGAAGCATGGAAAGACCTGATTTTTAACCAGTGGTGGACAAAAAAGACTGATAAGACAACTGATTCAGATGGAAAAGTCTCCTTTGAAGGTTTTCTGGGAACTTATAAATATACAGTTACTTCCGGAGATAAAGTTAGAACCGGAACCTTCAGCATCAACAATTCGAAGCAAAGTGCATTGCCGAATAAGGTCATTCTTTCACTGGATACTACAATTCCTGATCCCGAAGTACTCGGGAGCATCACTACCACCAAGCCAGCTTGTCTGTGCGAAGGCGAGGAGATCACTTTGAATGCTACTGCCGGAACGGGACTGGCTTACCAATGGTACCGCGATTCTGATTTACTGCCCGATCAGACGGCAAGTATTGTAGCCAGCCAATCGGGCCTGTATTCAGTGAAAGTCAGCAAAGGTCTGATTGAAAGCATCTCTGCCCCAATTGAAGTCAAAGTGAATCTGATTCCAGTAGCCGAGATTACTACGTCTGGAGATCTTTCTTTTTGCCCTGGCGGGAAAGTAACATTTAGCGCCAATACATCCAATGATCTGACCTATTCATGGATGAAAGGAAACACCAAAATTCAGGGATCAGTTACTTCGCTTGATATTAATGTAAGCGGCACCTATAGCTTGGTGACCAATGCATACGGCTGTTCAGCAACATCAGCCCCGGTTGCTGTAAATGTTTATTCAGCCACAGACCCTGCCTGTACAACAGGTCTAACAGCCAACCAAGTTATATTCAAAGTTTATCCCAATCCTTTCAAAGATCATTTTATAGTTGAAACCACAACTTTAAACAACAATCCTTTTATGGCTGAACTGTTTGACGCTACTGGAAACCTCCTTTTTAAACAGCAACTGGAAAAAGAAACCACACAAATTAGCATTCCGGTGGCTGTTGCAGGATTCTACAATTTAAGAGTCAGCAATAAAGATATGATCAAAAACTTTAAACTCAGTAGCTATTAACGTGGGTTCGATATAAGAAAGATGTTCTTCAAATTGAAGTAGAAAAGTAACAGAGTGCCAAAGCATTTTACCCATTTTAGAGATAATTCCTTCTATGATATTGCATTAAAATAGTTAAGTGAAGCCTGTTTTTGCTTTTGTTACTTTGTTTCTTTGGTACTTTTTTACACTCATTTGCTCAGATCGAACTCAGGTTATTAACGTGGGTTCGATATAAAAGCACATAAATTCATGAAACAGATTTTAATCATAGGCTGTGACACTAACACTCCTGTTTTTCGACATTTTCACCCAAACCTACAAGACCGACACTTGTCGTTTTAATCTTGCGAAGGAATGAAAGGACCATTAAAACGACACGTGGCGGTGTTGTCGTTCTTGTCGGTTTGGATGCTAGTATCGGAAATGAAATAGGAGTGTCCCAGGGATTCCATCTATGCATAATTGGGCGCTTTTGCAGAAGGCATGGAAGCTAATATTGCCAAACCACTTTTGGATAATGGGCTTTTTTCAGAGTGTAGTTTAGTTCGAACTCACGATATTAATAGTACCTATTCAATTTATAAACCATGAAAAATAAACAAATAGAAACAGCGCAAGGCCTCGGGACAAAGAAATATTTTAAACTATGTTACTTTTGTATAATGTGTTTAATAAATTAAATTTATGAAATATCGTAACTATTTTAATTCTGCTATTTGCAACCAAATAACAATTTAAGTTTTAACCATATACCATATAACCACTTAACCATTTAACCATATACCTTCAATTTAAAATTTTAAATAAAAACAACCATGAAACAAAAAACCCTTTCCTTTCTATTAATTATGCTGTTTTCAGCCGGAGTATTAGCCGCTAAACAAAAAGAGGTTGCGTTTAAAAAATTCAAGCACACTGAAATTGGGAACCCTGCCCTTGCCGGTTCATCTAGTAGCGAAGATAATGGGATCAGCATCATTGCCGGAGGCGCTGATGTATGGGGCACTAAAGATGAATTCGGTTTTTCGTATTTCGAACAAACTGGTGATTTCGATATTGTTACCAGGATAGAAAGCCTTTCTGCACCTCATTTATACACCAAAGCCGGATTGATGGCCCGCGAAGAACTTACAGATAACAGCCGTCACATCTTTTTCCAGGTATTTGCTAACAACAATGCACGAAATAAAAACAACGGAGGTTATGAATTTCAATACCGGCAGACCAAAGCAGGCGAAATGAAAGCCGTTTACCCCGCAAAGATCGATGGTGCGCCTGAGTTCCCTGTTAACTATCCAAATACATGGATCAGGCTTAAACGCGCCGGTAATGATTTTACCGGCTATTACAGCGCCGATGGGAAAGCATGGAAAGTCTTCACTACCTACACTATGGATTTATCGGAAAAAGTATTCCTTGGATTGGCTGTCACCTCACACAATGCCAGTGAAAGCGCAACGGCCATATTTAGGGATATTTCAACATTAAAGTAATCAGTGATCAGTCGCAAGTGGAAGTGAAGTGGTCATCAGTGTTTAATTATTTAGTTAGTAATTTTATGAAAAAGACTTTCTATTTACTACTCATCTTTTTTAATGGGTTCAGTTACCGGTTTTAGCCAAAAGTACGAAGCCGAATCGGCAATTCTCGCGGGAGGTGCTGCCAAACAGACCAACAGTACAGCTTCAGGAGGCTATTATGTAGCCCAAGGCGACGGAAACTTAACGTTCAACCTCAATTTTGAAACCGAAGCCACTTATGATATCTACATTCAGGTAGCAGCACCTTATGGCGATAAGGTTAACCGGATTGAAATAGACGGTACTGCAGTCGATTTCTCCACTCCTTCCAACGCCAAATACATCATGTTAAAAGCAGTGAGTTTTCTGAAACTCGCGGCAGGAGCACACAAAGTGGAAATCACCAAATCGTGGGGCTGGATCAGTATCGACTACATAGAATTCGAAAAAGTTGATCCATCCACCAGGTTCAACATTAATACAACCCTTGTAACGCCCGAACCAACGGAGGAAGTGGTCAGGCTGTACCAGTTTTTGTTGGACAATTACGGTAAAAAAATCATTTCAGGTGTCATGGATATGCCTGATGCCAACTGGCTGAAAACCAATACTGGCAAATTTCCTGCCCTCATTGGTCTTGATTTCATGCAGACTGGGCAAGGATACTCCTGGTACAACGACCAGACACCTTTCAATGAAGCCCTGAATTATTACAACAAAAATGGTATCCCTGCTATGATCTGGCATTGGCGTGACCCCTCCCAGGTAACGGAAGAATTTTACACCAAAAACGACAAGGTTCCCCCATATATCACCTTCGACATATCAAAGATATTCGACGAAACATCCGCCGAATACAAGGCCATGATCAAGGACATTGATTATACGGCCGGACTGCTGAAAAAATTCCAGGACAACAAGATTCCTATTCTCTGGAGACCATTGCACGAGGCTGCCGGTGGCTGGTTCTGGTGGGGAGCCAAAGGTGCTGTTCCCTGCAAAAAACTTTGGCAGGTGATGTTCGACCGAATGGTCAATTACCACGGACTGCATAACATGATTTGGGTATGGACACGCGAACCCAACGATGATGCCTGGTATCCGGGGGATGAATATGTGGACATGGTGGGACGTGACATCTACCGCGAAGGGGATCATAGTTCACAGGTATTGGAATTCAACGACATGAACAGTCGCTATGGGGGCAAAAAGATGGTTACAATCAGTGAATGTGGATCTTTCCCCGATGCGGATAACCTTGTGAAAGACGCTGCAGGCTGGTATTATTTCATGCCCTGGTATGGCGGCTTTGTTAGAGACAGTAAAAACAATTCCCTTGACCTATGGAAGAAAATGCTTGCCAGCGATTACGTACTGACACTTGATGAAATGCCCAACCTGAAAACCTATACCACTCCAGGTTTGGGAACTAAGATTGAAATCAACACAGAAAATAACTCATTCAAAATATTTCCAACCTGTTTCGACAATCAAATCAACATTCAATCTGACAAAGCAATTCAAACCATTTCGATTTACGATCAATTGGGTATCAGAATAAAAACCGTGAATCCGAATACTACCAAGGCCGTGATTTCCCTGGAAGGATTTGCTTCAGGAACCTATCTGGTGAAAGTTGATAAACAAGCAGCAATGAAAGTAATAAAAAGATAAATAAACCTAAAACAACATGAAAACCAACCAATTAATCATGCTTCTTTTTGCAGTGCTATTCAGCTTTTGCGGAGCGGAAGCGTATGCCCAAAAGGCAACAGTGCAGATTTTCCCTGAAGTGAAACACCAAATCATCCGATCCATTGGCGGCAACTACTGTCAGGCCAATTATTCTGAACATGCAGCCGATGCAATAGGCAATGAAACGTTGCGGGAATTTAAGCCCAACCATGTACGCGTTGCCCTTCCAATGCGGATCAGAAAAACCCCGTTTCAAGATTGCCGTGGTACGAAATACACAAGTCAGCCTTTGGTGATTGAAGTTCTGGATGAGTTGAAACGTATGAAAAATGAATTCGGTGTAAAGAACTTCACCATTTCCGTATGGGATGTGCCCGATGAATTCATTGCCGATCCCTCGAAAAAAGCACAACGAATCATCAAGCCTGAAGCTTATGACGAAGTAATACAAATGCTGACTGACTTTTTTGTGAAAGCCAAAAATGAGTATGGCGTTGAAGTAGATCAGTTCTCGTTCAATGAATCTGACGGTGGCTACCAGATTATTTTTTCTCCAGAAGCTACCATCGCTTTTATAAAAAAAGCAGGCCCTAAATTCGAAGAAGCGGGCCTTAAAACCAAATTCCTGTTGGCTGATACCGCACAAACCAAAGGAACAGTTGAATTTGCCACCCAAATCATGGCTGATCCTACCATTTGGAAATACCTTGGCCCCTTATGTTTTCATAGCTGGTGGTCAGAAGAAATGCCTGACAACGAATTTGAACGCGTAGCTGGTTTCGGAAAAGCATGGAACAAAGAGGTATGGTGCAGCGAACTGGGTTTCGATGCCATGTCGTGGAAAGTAAAGGACATGAATAAAAGTTGGTATTACGCTCTTCGCTTTGCCAAAATATCGCATAGGATGATGAAATATGCCCAGGTGGAAGTCTCGCTCTACTGGACATGGCAAAACAATTACGAAATCATGTCTGCTGACCTCAAGGTTAAGTATCCCTCCTACTTTATGACCCGCCATCAGGTTGATTTTCTCAATACAGGCACCCAGATTGTCAATTCAATCAGTTCCAATCCTGAGGTGTTGTCAATTGGAGCCATTCGTCCTGATGGTAGCCGGATTCTGCAACTAATCAACATGAAAAAAGAAGCGGTAACTGTAGATGTATCAGGATTCGATTCTCAGGCAATTGACGCCACCGTCACCACACAAGCCAATAACTGGGAAACATTGAAAAACTTATCCAAATCAAATAATGGCAAGGCTGAACTGCTGCTAAAAGCAGAATCTGTGAATACATTTGTATTCAATTAAAGTGAAAGTGGGAGGATGAGAAAGTGTGAAAATTAGAAGGTGAGAAGATGAAAAAAAATAAGCTTACTTTGATCAAACGTTTTTAATATAAAAATCATTGGGGCGAAATATATAGCACGCCCCTCAAAGAAAACAGTCAATCAAAATAAAACAAATAACAAATGAAAAACCTATTCATCATTTTACTTCTCTGCGCCGGAATGGCAGTACAGGCAGGGAAACCGATTCCTTCTGATCCGAAAGCAACTCCAGAGACAGTTAAACTGTATCAAAAAATGCTCCAACTTCAGACTAAAGGAATGATGTTTGGCCACCAGGACGACCTTGCCTACGGAACTAACTGGTACGATGTTGAAGGTCGCTCGGACGTGAAAGAAGTTTGCGGTGACTTTCCGGTTGTCTTTGGCTGGGAATTGGGCCATCTGGAGCTTGGCAATGCCTATAGTCTGGATTCGGTCAAGTTCGATAACATTACCAGCTGGATCAAAAAAGTAAACAAGGAAGGTGGAATTAACACCATCTCGTGGCATTTCCGTAATCCCCTCACAGGAGGGTCAACCTGGGATCTAAGTTCAAAAAAGACCGTAGCATCAATTATTCCCGGTGGCGAAAAACACGAACTGTACAAACAGTACCTCGACAAGCTGGCTACCTTTATGCAAAGCCTGAAAACCGATCAGGGAACGATGATTCCTGTACTGTTCCGACCCTTCCACGAGCATACCGGTAGCTGGTTCTGGTGGGGAAAAGACCTCTGTTCGGTAGATGACTACAAGGCCCTTTGGCGCTTTACGGTCAATTACTTGCGCGAGACAAAAAACCTGCATCATCTTCTATACTCCTACTCTACCGACCGTTTTGCTTATGAGGCAGATTACCTGGAGCGCTATCCTGGAGATGACCTGATTGATTTGGTTGGCTTCGATTTGTATGACCAGGGACCTGGATATTCGGCCACCTTGGAAAATTGTGCCAAAATGGTATCAAAGATTGGAGCCGATAAAGGCAAAATAGTGGCTGTAACAGAAGTTGGCGGCCCCATTGCAACAGACTCGGACTGGTGGACAACCGTGCTGCTTGAAACCTTGCGCCCCTATAACATGTCCTATGTGTTGGTTTGGCGAAACGCCTACAATCATCCCAAGGAAAAAGCTTACGGACCCCACAAAGGAAGCCCCTCAGAACAGGATTTTGTGAAGTTTTATAATGATCCCAAAACATTGTTTCTGAAAAATATTAAGTAAGCCATTTAATTACTTCAAGTTGTTCATTTTAAGATTATTTGCGATCTCATATTTTGATTTGTATATTTGCGTAAAATAAATTGAACATGCCAACTTTATCAATGTTTTTCGGAATTATTATTCGAATGTATTATGCTCCAAAAGAACATAATCCCCCGCATATTCACGTTTATTATCAAGACTTTGTTTCAGTTATTAATTTTCATACTTTTGAATTATTGCAGGGAGAGTTACCTTCAAAACAATTAAGACTTGTATTTGCCTGGATTGAGATTCATAAAGAAGAACTGATCGCAGATTGGGCATTGTGCCAAAATGGAGAAAAACCATTTTCAATCGAACCCTTAAAATAAACAATTATGTATTTAGCTGTAAGAGGAGTAAAACCAATCAATAATTACAATCTCATTCTGACTTTTTCCAATGGTGAAAAACGTCAATTTGATATGAACCCCTATTTAGATAAAGGGATTTTTCAAGAACTTAGGGATATATCAAAGTTTAATACCGTCAGATTGAGCTTTGACACCATAGAATGGGAAAATGAAGCTGATTTGGATCCAGAGGTACTGTATAATGACAGTATAAAAATAAAAGAATAAATTTGTTGCAGCGAATATCTGTTATGTTGACTCCCAGGCAATTAATTACTCTTAACCTAATCACAAACCGAGTCACCACTGCAGCCCCCTACCTTAGTAACCTTGAGAACTGCAATGAAGTGACGAATTAATAAAGCTACACGTGAAAAAGAATCGCTGAAACAAGTTCGCCATGATGGTACATATGAGATTTGAGAGAATAACTTATGAGGGGATATGATCCTTCACAGGATCATCCCCAAAAGCTATGAAGCAATAATTCCACTTCGACAATCCTTTGATAGAATATTTATCCATAAATAATTGCCGGACTGATTATGATTGTATACCTTTGGAACTAATAGTGCAACAGAATAGAAAGCACGATAAACATGTGTTTATTTGCTAGTTATCGGTCATTGTAAAAAAAAGGACATCCATGATAAATGATAAAATTGATATTGAAAAATCAAAAGTTAAAAATCGACTTGTAACAAAGACGTGGATGATAGAACAAATCTTAAACTTTATCTTTTATGCTGTACTTATTGTTTTTTTTCCTTTTTCATCAGGACTATTTTTATTCGCACAATTCAAAAACGGTGGCAATTTATTCTATGCGACAATATTGTTAATCGTAACGTTGCTATTTAGTGGGCTTTTGCTTTATTCAGTTTTGAACCTTAACAAATTGAGAAAAATTCAAGGAGTATTAAAAGAACAAAACATTGAATTTACCTTGGAAGTAGTTGAACAACTTGGTTGGAAAATTTTAACACATGATCAACAATTGATTATAGCGAATCCATCTGGACGTTGGTTTTCGTCAAATTGGAATCGACAAATAGTCCTATTATATGACAACCAAGACGTTTTAATCAACATTACTTATTATGGACTTCATGACTTTAAATCACCTTTTCATTGGTTTGAAAATAGAAACCTTGAAAGACAATTAATAGAAGAATTTGAACAAAAAATTAAAACAACGAGTCCCTAACTGCAAGTTTTCGAAAGCCGTATTTCGCTGCTTCCTTAATATAAAATTTACTTAACTGAACCAACCAATGAAACGTTTCCTGATACTATTTACAGCCGTTTTATCATTTTCCCTATTGGTAAATGGCCAAATCCTGTCGCTTACAAATATCCCCTTACCAGAGCACCCGCGTCCTGACCATATGCGTACCGAATGGATGAACCTCAACGGGTATTGGAATTTCATGTTCGACAAACAAAATGTTGGCGAAACTCAAAAGTGGTTCGAAAATCCTTCTTCCTTCACCAAACAGATTCTGGTTCCATTTCCCTGGGGCAGTAAACTTTCCGAAGTAGCCAACGAAGCTGACATTGCCTGGTATGCCCGCAAAGTGAAAATTCCTGAGACATGGAAAAACAAGCGGATCTTCGTGGTAGTTGGCGCAAGCGACTGAACAACTACAGGATGGTTTGCAGGCCAATCCAAGGGTTCGAATCGCGGGGGATATACACCTTTCGAATTTGAACTGACATCCAATGTCACCTGGGGAAGCGAGCAAAACCTGGTTTTTAAAGTGGATGACTCAAACCTTCCATTTAAACTATTTGGAAAACAAGGTTATGGTGATGTAAAAGGCTTCTGGCAAACCGTTTATCTGGAAGCTCGTGGAAGTAACTTCACCGACATGATCCATTTTACGCCCGATATTGATAACAACAAAGTAAAAGTTGAAATTGCTTTAAACCAACCGGCAGGAAAAAATATTGAAGTCAAGGTAAAATTCAACACCGGCAATGTCCAAACATTCACTGCCCAAATTAAGAAAGGCGACCAAACTGCTCAATTCGAAATTCCTATACCCAATAAGCATCTTTGGAACCTCGAAGATCCATTTTTGTATGAAACGGAGGTGTCCCTCGCTGAAGATGGGAAAGAGTTAGATAAAGTTTCTACTTATTTTGGAATGCGGAAAATTAGCGTATCCAAACTTCCCGGAAGCGATTATCCTTATGTGGCTTTAAACAATAAACCCATTTATTTGCAGCTAACACTCGATCAGTCTTATCATCCTGATGGTTTCTATACCTTTCCGAGTGACGAATTTATGAAAAATGAAATTCTTATGTCCAAACAAATCGGACTGAACGGAAACCGCATTCACATTAAAGTTGAAGTTCCCAGAAAACTATACTGGGCCGATAAACTGGGACTGCTGATCATGGCCGATGTCCCCAATTCATGGGGTGAACCCGATGCCGACATGCAGAAGGAATCCGAATTTGCCATGCGTGGTATGATTAAGCGCGACTACAACCACCCTGCCATCTTTTCATGGGTCTTGTTCAATGAAACATGGGGACTGTTCTCAACAAAAGATGGTAAAAAGGCTTATTATCCCGAGACACGGGCATGGGTTGCCGATGTATATAAAAAGGCAAAAAGCCTCGATCCAAGCCGTTTAATTGAAGATAACTCAGCCTGCAACAACGACCACGTGGTGACTGACATCAACACATGGCATGCCTACCTGCCAGGTTATGCATGGAAGAAAGAACTCGATGACATTGATACCAAAACCTATTCTGGTTCGAAATGGAACTACATAGGCGGCAATACACAAGGCAATCAACCAATGTTCAACAGCGAATGCGGGAACGTCTGGGGCTACGAAGGAAGCACCGGTGATGTGGACTATAGCTGGGATTACCATATCATGATGAACGAATTCAGGATGCACCCCAAGATGTGCGGCTGGCTGTACACCGAACATCACGATGTGATCAACGAATGGAATGGCTACTTCCGGTTCGACCGTACTCAAAAATTTACAGGTATAGAAGAATTGATGCCTGGAATGACCCTCAATGATCTGCACAACCCGTATTATATCAGCACCGGAAGTGAACTCTGTCAAAATGTATTGCCCTCGGCAAAAATGGAGGTTCCTGTTCATTTATCTGTTCTGAATGACCAACTTGCAGCTACCAACCTGATTGTCAAAGCTGAATTATGCGGATGGGACAATCTTGGACAATTTGAAGTGTATTCAAACTATTCGTTAAATGCACCTTACACGCCATGGATGACCAAAGAAATTGGCAAATTATCCATTCAGATGCCTGCCAAACAATCTGTTGCCATTCTGCGCATGAGCCTGCAAACTCCTTCGGGACAAGTCTTGGCCCGTAATTTCACCACCTTCAAGGTGTCAAATGGACCCTCGCCGCGCAACGAAACAATTAAGCCCCGAGTACTCGGGGGCAAACAGATTACACTCGTACGTTTTGCACCCAACACCTTCACCCAAGCAAAATGGACTCAAAAACAATGGAATGTTCTCGATGGACTAAAAGTAAATGGCACAGGATCAGGCTTTTTTGAGTATAAAGTTGCACTTCCCGCCTCTATAAAAGCCGATGCGCTTTCATCAGTCAGGATTATTGCAGAGTTGTCGGCCAAACAATTGTTTGGGAAAGACAAAGAAGGTTTACCTAAGATTGAAGGCGATTATATGACTGGCAAAGGAACAAACGATCCTAGTCTTAACCCGAATTCATATCCAATGACCGACGAGAAAAAATTTCCTGGGATGGTGAAGATTTTCGTCAACAACAACTGCCTTGGTTCCTTTAACCTTCAAGACGACCCGGCTGACCATCGCGGGATTCTTTCATGGAACTCGCAAAAAAAGGACAAGACACTGAAAGAAGCAGGTTCGTATGGTTACCTGGTTGAGGCCACTCTTCCAACTTCCGTCATCCGGCAAAGTGAAGGAAAAGATTTACTGATCCGTTTTGAGGTTGATGCTGCCCTTCCCGGTGGACTGGCGATTTATGGTGAGAATTTTGGCCGCTACCCTATTGACCCAACCATCTGCTTTGAAATGAAGTAACCCATTATATTATGGGTGTAGAGCCAAAAAAAGCTTTTGCCATAGCCATGCATTAAATATTATGATAATATATAATGCATGGCTATGGCAAAAGTGAAATGTACGGAAATACACTTAATCTATACAAGTTATATAGTTATCAACACTTTACCTTGAATTAAACAGCCGTAACCTGGGCTGTTCAATTCAAGGTAAAGTGTTAAAAAAGCCCGCCCCAATAGTAATCTTGAAGAAATTTTCAATGCTTTTATCAAAAATTCTTTGCCTGTTTCTTTTCCTGTGAAAACCTATATGGCAGGTTAGTTCAATTTCTGTGGCTGTCAAATGACCTGTCTTGTTTTTGCCCCTTCACCATCATTCCCGAGTACTAATTACCATTTCCTGAAAAGCTCTGGCCTACTGCCCCGATTCGCAGGATTTCCCCTTTCTTTTATCCCCCTAAAATACCTTTCACTCCTTTTTACCTATACTGGAATACTCATGGGCCTATACCATAGAATTTGTTTCTGTAATACTTCTGTAATATAACTATACTGTCGCTGTATTATTTGATACTAATACAATACAGCTATATTACAGAAGTATTACACAAACAAGTTCTATGGTAGTAGCAGAACCCATTCCGATGGTTGGGCAGTATAAAATATAAGTGGTGGTTAAGCATTTTTAGGGGGCGCAGGGTCCAAAAGAAAGTGTAAAAAAGAAACCGGCTTTGTCAATTTTCTAGTCACGGCGGGCTTCCGGGTTAATGTTCATACTCTTATAGTGTTACAAAATATTATGCATTCAAACAAATAACTAAGCAGAAATTTTCATAAAACAATCAACCCTTTGTTTGAGCGACAACCTGGAATTTGAACTGTGAACTGTTCCCATTTTTCATAGGCCCTGGGTTAATCTATTATAATTTGAAAGACCTGATGCTCTGAACCAATTTTCTTTTTCTGAAATAAATCATGTTGCATCCAAATTAACGACTTTTATCATATTTGAAACGATGCATAATCTCTATATTGCCAGCCGAATAACATTCAACAATATTTCAGAATTAAACGAACTTTAAATATCAAAAATAGTACATACATGAAAAAAATCGGTTTATCATTTATTGCATTGGCAATCATTACAAGTTCCTGTAAAACAACTCAAGAACAAAAAAAAGACATGAGTAATCCTTTCTTCACCGAGTACACCACGCCCTTTCAGGTTCCGCCCTTTGACAAAATTAAGGTTGAACATTATATGCCTGCTACCGAGCAAGGAATTACTGACCAAATTGCTGATATAAAATTTATTACTGACAATAAGGAAGAAGCTACTTTCGACAATACCATCCTGGCTTTCGATCAATCAGGCTATTCGCTCGACAAGGTAACCAATGTCTTTTTCAACCTTAATTCGGCCAATACCAACGATGAGATGAAAGCTCTGGCCCGCGAACTAACCCCTAAGCTGTCTACGCACCGCGACAACATCATGTTGAACAAAGATTTGTTTAAACGTGTAAAGGCGGTATATGAAAAACGAACTGACCTCAATTTGGATGCCGAGCAGTTGCGCGTGGTGGAAAAATACTATCGCGATTTTGATCGCAACGGCGCCAATCTGCCTGATGACAAGCAAGTTGAACTTCGCAAATTGAATGATGAACTTTCGATGCTTGAACTTAAATTTGGAGAGAATACGCTGGCCGAAACCTACAAAACATTCAAACTGGTGATTGACAACGAAGGTGACCTCAAGGGGCTACCTGCCGATGTGGTTTCTGCTGCTGCTGAAGTGGCAAAAGCAGATAGCATGGAAGGGAAATGGGTTTTCACCCTTCAAAAACCGAGCATGCTCCCTTTCCTTCAATATGCTGAAAATCGGAACCTGCGTGAAAATTTGTACCTGGGATATATCAACCGAGGCAATAATAACAACGAATTTGACAACAAGCAAGTAATCGAAAAGATTGTAACACTACGCGATCAGCGCGCCAAATTGCTCGGTTATGCCAATCATGCTGCCTACACGGTGGATGTGAATATGGCCAAGACGCCTGAAAACATTAACGACTTTTTGATAAAACTATGGACTCCTGCCCTCGAAAGAGCCAAAGCTGAACGTGCCGATATGCAGGCAATGGTTGACAAAGAAGGTGGAAACTTCAAACTTGCCATGTGGGATTGGTGGTATTATGCCGAAAAAGTTCGCAAGGCTAAATATGACCTCGACGAAGCTCAACTGAAACCTTATTTCACGCTCGACAATGTGCGTGAAGGTTTGTTTTACACAGCCAACAAGCTATATGGAATTAAATTTATCAAACGCACTGACCTTCCAGTTTATAATGAAGAAGCCATTGCTTACGAAGTTCAGGAAGCTGATGGAAAACATATAGGCATTTTCTATATGGATTTCCACCCACGCCCAGGTAAAAGAAACGGTGCATGGTGTACTGGATTCCGCGATCAATCCTATAAAAATGGAAAAATGGTGACCCCAGTGGTTTCCATCGTTTGTAACTTTACCCGCCCGGCCGGCGATGTTCCTGCACTTTTAAGCTTCGAGGAAGTAACCACTTTGTTTCACGAAGCCGGGCACGCACTCCATTCATTGTTTACCGATGGACCCTATCGCCGCACCGCAGGAAATGTGGCACGCGACTTCGTAGAACTTCCATCACAAATCATGGAAAACTGGGCATCAGAGCCTGAAGTTCTTCGTATGTATGCCAAACATTACCAAACGGGCGAAGTTATTCCTGAAGAATTGATTGCCAAACTTGAAAAAAGCGCCCAGTTCAACCAGGGCTTTGAAACCGTTGAATACCTGGCAGCTTCGTTGCTCGACATGGACTGGCATACCAAAGCGTTTGAAGGAAATGTGGAAGCTTTTGAAAAAGCGTCGATGGATAAAATCGGCTTGATTCCAGAAATTGAACCTCGTTACCGTAGCACCTATTTTTCACACATTTTTTCGGGAGGTTATTCAGCCGGATACTATGTTTATATTTGGGCTGCTGTACTCGATGCCGATGCATTCGATGCCTTCAAACAGAGCGGTAATATTTTTAATCCTGAATATGCTGCCAAATTCCGCCACCTGCTCACCAAATCAGGTTCAGATGAAGGTATGGTTGTTTACAAGAACTTCCGCGGTCAGGAGCCCTCTATTGAGCCTTTACTGAAACGTAGAGGATTGAAGTAAACTGAACCTATTGTCTGAGTGTTTGGTGTATTTTGTTATTATAAAATGAATTGGTACAAAAATTCAAACCAATCATCCTAAAAAAGACTCGTTTTGCACATGCAGAGCGGGCCTTTTTTATGAAATGCCCTTTCCTGTAATTTCAATTCTTTATGATTGTATCTGTTGTATGTATTTTGATAATATTCAACGTGATTTAGATGTAATAAATATAATTTGATGTAAGATAATTTAAACTGGATTTGTATATTTAACCTGAGCTCAATAATTAGGGCCCATTAAAATAATGGCCTGATTGTTTCAGTAATTGCCTTTCCTCCATTACTTTGAACGATTATTTTCAGTATTTATCTTTATAAATATTTAACTCTTCGAAATTAAACCCCTTGAACTTTATAGTAATTTTTTTCAGGTTATCAGAAAAAGGCTTAACAGTTATCGGGCCCTTATTCAAAGACTACCTCTGTTTTACTTCTGTTTTATTTCTATTGTATCTCTGTTTTGTATAATATGTATATAATACATATTATACAAAACAGAGATACAATAGAAATAAAACAGAAGTAAAACAGATATGTAAATATTGTAGCAGCATCTATTACATCCAACTCAGAAAAAACAGGCATGGGAATTGAAATTCATAGCTGCTCAAGGTGTAGTTATAATTTTAAAAAAAAAGTTGAATGATTGGGGGAGATAAGAAAGATAAACCAGTTATCAAAGCTTCGGGAATTTTATGACCCATTTTTCGTTCAGCCCTGATTGTATATTCTTATTTTCGAAGAAATCTTCCGTGAACCTTGATTTGATTGATAGACAAGCTATTGTATGTCAATATTAAATCAAGCTAAGGTTAAATATACATCAGCTGATACAAAACCCCACTGAAAGCCTCCCGCATTTTCTTTTTTGGTTGATTGAAAATTGAAAATACATATTTTGAAATTATTATATAGCCTGAAAACAAATAATTATAATCTTGGCAGATGTCTTGTTTTTCTAAAAATAAATCTTATATTTGAAGTAACATTTAGAATTAATTTTAGAATTCAATCAGGTCATTGTTTTATCAATTTATATCGAATCAAAACATCAGTTGGGCAGGTTAAATATTTAAAGCCTTTTTTATGGCTTTGGTAGCCTACAAAATTAGGTGTAAGTTCTATGGACAACACCAATAGGTATATTGATAAATTCAGCTTAATGGTTCGTTCCTAAAGCAATTTCAAGTTTAAACCAGAATGTTATTTTCGGCTTATCTAAAAGTTCACGAGAATAATCAATTGGGGCCAATCTTGATCAATCTTTTGGACCTTTCTTTTATCTGCCGATTACATAATTGAAAGCAATTCTAAACAGATGAATCAAATTAGAAATTTAGAAAAGATATTTTATCCTTTTCTATTGCAGTTTAAAAAGCTGATTTTGGTTCTTCAATTTGCATTATATAAGTTCAAAATTTATGTTATAACACTGAAAATGTGAGTAACTGTAGGATTTACTATCTGATAAAATTCAAGATTAAGCCTAAATTAATCTTTTTTATCACTGTCTGTGCGATATTTGAGTGGGATATTTTGATTGAGTGAATGGATATGAAAGTTACTCCGGATTTCTAAAAAACACATGCGACACGATGATTCAGCTTGCGATGTTAAAATTAATTCTTAAAAAGAAAAAAGAAACATAGTTTTTTAAAAATTTGCTTGTTTTTAAAAAAAATAATTCTATATTTGAATTAATAATTAGAATTAATTTTAGAATTCAATCAGGTCATTGTTTTATCAATTTATTTGGAATAATTGTATATTTGATGCAGGTTAGATATTTGAAGTTTTTATTTAGGCCTTCGCTAACTTGCAAAATTATGAATAAGTTCTTTTGACAACCCCAATAGGTATTTGATAAATTTAGTTCAATAGTTCGTCTTTAAAGCAATTTCAGGTTTAAACCGGAATGTTATTTTCGGCTTATCTAAAAGTTCACGAGAATAATTAATTGGGGGGCAATCTTGATCAATCTTTTGGACCTTTCTTTTATCAGGCAATTAAATAACTGAAAGGAATTTTAAACAGAGGAATCAAATTAGAAATTTAGAAAAGATATTTTATCCTTTTCTATTGCAGTTTAAAAAGCTGATTTTGGTTCTTCAATTTACATCATATAGGTTCAAACTTCATGTTATTACACTGAAAATGTGAGTAACTGTAGGATTTCCTGTATGATGATGTAAAATATTAAGTTCCAGATCATCTTTTTAGAATTTAATCCTTTCCGGATCATTATACTTTCGTCTAATGTTTTGCCGGAAATCTTTGTGTCTCCTAAAACATTTATATTTACATATCATATAGAAAGAGGATTTAGCCTTTTATTAACATGAGCTTTAAATAAGGGGAATGTTAATAAAAGGCAAAAGCCGCAAAGTAACAGAGCCTTAAAATTCCCAAGTAAAAACAGGCGTCAATTAGCAATTACGGTGTTCTATTATAGTAGAAATTATTCTTTAAATGAGGGGTAAAATGCTTTATAACTTTGGTGATCTGTTACTTTGCGGCTTGCCTTTAAAGAACATGCCCCTTATTTCGAGCTCACGTTAATACTGAATAGTCAACGGTCCATAACATAGCCAAAGAATTTTAATATTCCACCTCATTTTTATTCAATCATTGAATCCCATGATTCGTAAATAAAACAACGTTTTAATCTAAATGTTATGATTAAGGAAAGAGAACCCATTCTTGAGAAATTAAGTGTAGCTTTTCAGGTTGTTTTGACCCTTGTCTGCTTTTATGGGGCAATATGGATCATCCAGTTGTTCAAGCCAATTCAAAATGATCATAATGAATATAATATTATTTCATTTATTATAGCTCCCCTTTGGCTTTTAATTCTTGATCAATCCAATTTAGGGCGCATTGGCCGATTGAATATGTATTCAACTTTATTTATAGAATATTTAACTGCTATAATAGTTGGAAATATTCTTCTCTTTACTGCCATAGTAATATTAGACCTGGATACAATTTCCAGGTTAGTTTTATCAGCTTTCGCCTTTTTGAATTTAATAGCATTGTACTCGTTTAAGTTCATTTTATCTGCAACCATGAAATTTGTTCGTAGAAAAGGGATGAATAGCAGATTGATATTAATTATAGCAGATAAAGATTCCGATTATTTTATTGATCGTTTAATTGCAACCACAGATTGGGGGTATAGAATTTGGGCGATCATGTCAGACGATGCATATATTAAAGCAAAATACAAAAGGCATTATACGGTATTGCCTTATCAACATGAGCTTTCTACATTAATCGATGAAAAGACGATTGATGAAGTAATTTATTGTAAAAGTTTTTTTGATCAAAATGAAATTCAGAAGTTCATTTACGAATGTGCTGAGGTAGGTGTAGTTTTCAGAATGCAATCACAACTGTTGAGTTTTGTTAAAATGCAATCTACTATGTCATTTTTGAACCAAATGCCATTTCTTACATTTAGAAATACACCGGATAATTACCTTGCCCTTAAACTTAAAACATTAATTGATTTTACATTTTCACTATCTCTACTAATTATTTTATCGCCCATTATGCTAGTTATTGCATTTCTGATAAAATTAGATGGAGGCCCGGTAATGTTCCTGCAAAAAAGAATTGGGCTCAATGGAAGGCGTTTTGTGTGTTTTAAATTCAGGACGATGGATGTAAATGCTGAAAAAATGCAGGCATCATTGATGAGCAAAAACGAACAGGAAGGCCCTGTATTTAAGATAAAGAATGACCCAAGAGTTACAAGCATCGGACGGTTTTTGCGCAAAACTTCATTGGATGAATTACCTCAATTTATCAATGTTCTAAGAGGTGATATGGCGGTTGTCGGCCCACGCCCGCCAATCCCTTCAGAAGTAAAACAATACAAAAGGTGGCAAACCCGCCGGTTAAGCATGAAGCCCGGAATAACCTGCATCTGGCAGGTTTCAGGAAGGAATAATATTCCGTTTGAGCAATGGATGAAACTTGATATGCAGTACATCGATACATGGTCATTAAAGCTGGATTTGATTATCCTATTAAAAACTGTAAAGGTTGTATTTGTAGGTGATGGTCAATAAAATATATTAACTTTTAACAATTTTAATTAAGTATGAAACATTATAAAAAATTATTTTTTATTTTATCGTTGATCATCCTTTTCTCGTGCCGCAGCAGCAAGGATTTGATTTATTTAAAAGATGCCTCAAACAACGAATTTATTAAAGGCATTACTACGGAGTATATATTGAAAGCCGGCGATATATTGTACATAAGCATTAAATCGATGAACCCTGAAGTGAACATACTGTTTAATCCAGAATCAAACATGGAAGCAAGCGGGGGGCAAGGATATCAAAAGTACACGACCCCCAGCGGTGCTTACCTATATGGATTTGAAATCGACTCAGATGGGAATATCAAACTACCGATGCTTGGCAAACTAAAAGTTTCCGGAGTTCCTATCTCTAAGATTGAAGCCATTGTTCAAACAAAAGCTGACGAATTTCTAAACGATGCTATTGTAAAAGTTAAACTCTTGAATTTTAAAATTACAGTCACAGGCGAAGTCAGAAACCCAGGGGCTTATTATAACTACAACAACTCCATTACTGTAATTGAGGCATTGGCATTGGCCAGCGGAAATACCGATTTTGCTTCAATCAATAAAGTAATGGTTGTAAGGATATTTCCTGAAGGCAATAAATCATACATGCTCGACCTTAGTTCTAAAAACGCCTATCTATCTGAAGCATTCTACCTGCAACCCAACGATTACATAATTGTACAACCTGACAAATACAAAAATTTCCAATTAAATAGCCAGACTTACTCACTCATGTTTTCTTCTATGTCGATACTTCTGGCTGTGCTGGGTTTTGTATTAAAATAGTAATTACAGAGGGTCGCTGGCTGTAGTTATAAAATGGGAATCTCCATCGTTGACCATTATTTATCATCTATCTATATTATCACATATTGAAATTTACACAATGAACAATACGAATAGCATTGATTTATTCAACAAAGAAGAAGAAAAATTTGATTTTAAGAAAATCATTTTCTTATTGCGCCGTCAATGGAAATGGGTTGTACTTTTTGGGACGTTGGGAATCATAGGAGCCTATTTTTACACCAAGGCCCATAATCCTGTGTACATAATAAAAACATCTATTATAGTTCCTGAAAAATCGAATGGTCTTAACATGCAAGAGTTATTTCAAGGCGCTCTTGCGGCGCCAAAGAACAATATTTACAACCAGATTGAAATCATTAAATCATATTATACAATAAATAAAACCCTTTTAAACCTGAACTGGCGAACAAGCTGGTGGATAAAAGATATGTTTGTTTGGAAAGGGATTTACAAACAGGAGCCATTTGATGTGCAGGAGGCACCTAATTTCATTAATCCCCGAAATATAGCCATTTATGTTACTCCAACCTCGGGAGGCCATTATACCGTATCAGTTAATGGCAAAACATATATCAACAATGCATTGATTGATATAAAAATAGAGGGTAACGGAGAGTATGGCCGTCCATTCATCAATAAACAGTTTAATTTTACTTTGCTTAAAAAGATAAACAACAATGAAACGCCTGAAGGCAACTATTATTTTGTATTTAACGACCTGAATAGTTCTATTTTAGCTTACCAACATAAACTCAACACAAACTTAAAGGATAAGAAAAGTGATATTATTGAGTGTTCCATTGTTGGTGAAGAACCTCAAAAAGAGAGTGAATTTCTAAATGAATTGGTCAAGGTTTACACTGAGGGCAAAATGGATATTCAAAATGAAGCTCAGCGCAGGTCCCTTGATTTTATAAACACCCAACTTGCCGGAATATCCGATTCGATGAATACTGCCGGCACTAAGTTCAGTGAGTTCAGATCAAAAAATAACATCATTGATTTAGGGGCTGAAGGAAAACTGGTGATGGATAACCTGAAAGAAATTGAAACGGAAGGGGCAAAAAGTCAATTGCAACTTGATTATTTTCGGAACTTGCTTAAGTATCTGAACAATACCACTGACTTAAAACAACTTGTATCACCCTCAGTTGTTGGCATCCAGGATGTTTCGCTCAATGCACTGGTGCTTAAACTTGGTGAACTATACAACCGCCGTCAGGTTATTTCATTTAGCGCCAAAGAAAACAATCCCACCCTGTTATTGATCGATAAAGAATTGAACCAAACACGCAACCAATTGAACGAAAACCTTCGTAACCTGATTGATAATGCAACAAGCAATATCAATAGTCAGAAAGACAGGCAAGACAGAATCAGTGTTCAATTGAATAAACTGCCTCAAAAGGAGCAGCAAATGGTCAATATTCAGAGGCAGTTCAATCTGACCAACGAAATATACACCTTTATGCTACAGAAACGTGCCGAAACAAATATTACACTGGCCTCAAGCCTACCAGATGTACAGATAATCGATGTAGCCCGGCCACAAACAGCTTCACTGGTAGGGTTTAGCAATAAAATAATTCTTTTGATAGGCCTTATTTCCGGATTAGGCCTTCCATTGGGATATATCCTATTCCTTAACTATTTTGATGATCGCATACGTACCCAGAAGGACATGGAAAAAAATACAAGCATTCCAATTCTGGGGAATATTATGCATAGCATATTTACTTCAGATTTAGCCATTTATGAAAATCCTAAATCAAGTATTGCTGAATCATTCAGGGTATTGCGTACCAATCTCCAGTATATGCTTGCCGGACCAGTTGGTAAAATAATATCCATACACTCGACAAACCCAGGAGAAGGAAAATCGTTCTCGGCGATCAACTTATCAACCATTTTGGCAATGAATAATAAAAAGGTCTTGCTAATAGGTGCCGATATGCGTAAGCCAAGGTTACACAAAACCTTCAACCTTTCGAACAAAAACGGGTTAAGTACCTACCTTATCGGGCTTGATCCTATCGATCAAATTATCTTTCCCACACTGGTTGAAAACCTATCCGTTTTGCCCTCAGGCCCAATTCCTCCAAATCCAGCAGAAATTCTGGGTAAACCTGAGATGAAAAACCTGCTTGACAGAGTTCGTTCCCGTTTCGATTACATCATCATTGATAATGCACCTACTTCATTGGTTACCGATGCTCACATTGTAAGCCATTTGTCAGACTTAAATATCTTTATCCTTCGCTATGGAATTTCACATATCAATCAAATTGAAATAATTAATCAATATGTTGATCAGAAAATCATCGACAATGTAGCGCTATTGGTGAACGACATCAAGATCAACTCCTTTGGATATTCCTATTACAAGTATTACCAATATGAAACCTACCAGAATACCTACTATTCGGATGAAGAGAAAGAAGCGAAACCCAAGCGCAAAAAAAAAGAGCTTAAGACAGAGAGCGAAAAGATAAGAGTGTGAGATAGGATGAATAGGAAGAGCCAAAAGATGAGAATTAGGAACTTAAGTTACGCAAAGGGTGGGGCATAGAGCCAATAGACCCCGAGTACCCGGAGCCTATTTGCCCCATGCTCCCTGCCCCTTGCGTAAAGTAAGTTGGGAAATTATAAAAAGTGAATCAAACATTTAATCATTTAGTTATTTTTTACAGTTCAGTTTTTTACATGGAATTTAAACCATTATTCAAACAATCATTGGTTATTGCAATCGATTTTGATGGTACGATCGTGGAACACCGATATCCATTTATTGGCCGGGTCCGTCCTTTTGCTTTTGAAACAATGGAGGCTCTCCAAATTAAAGGCCATCGGTTAATCCTTTGGAGCCATCGTGCAGGAAAGAAACTCAATGAAGCAGTTAAGTTTTGTAGTTCACATGGTATCGAATTTTATGCAGTCAACAAAAATTATCCGGAAGAAGTATGGGATGAAAATGATAGCCGTAAAATATTGGCAGATATCTACATTGATGACCGTAATGTGGGAGGGATTCTACCCTGGGGGGAAATCTTTAAAATAATATGTCCCGAAGAAGATGTGAAAGTATTGCAAGAAGCCAAAAGCTGGTGGAAACTATAATTGGCAACTCGACGATTTGAACCTGTAGACTGCATCTGGAATTAAACCAATTGCTTATTTAATTCTTAAAATATTAACTCTATGATATCGGAAATAACTCGTATTAAGAATTTGAATTCCACTTTAACGGATGTAAAACTTATTGATCTTCCCAAAATTGAAGATCCACGCGGAAACCTTTCTATCATCGAGGAAGAAAACCATATTCCTTTTAAAATTGAACGTACTTATTGGATATACGATGTACCTGGAGGGCAAGTACGAGGAGGACATGCTTTTAAAAATCAACAAGAATTCATTGTTGCTCTCTCAGGAAGTTTTGATGTAATTGTGGATGATGGAAAAAACAAACAAGTTTTTTCACTTAATCGATCCTACATGGGATTGTATTTACCTATGGGACTTTGGCGTCAGATACAAAACTTCTCCACAAATGCATTGGCTATGCTACTAAGTTCAACTCAGTTTTCGGAAGATGATTACATTCGAGAGTATGATGAATTTTTAAAATACAAAAAATAATGAAGAATTCAAGCGTTTACGATTGTCATGTATTGGCACTCAGTAAAATCCACAATATAGCAGGTAACATTACTATTGTTGAAGGAGGACATAATATTCCGTTTAACATACGACGAATATACTATCTATATGATATTCCAGGCGGAGAAAGCCGAGGCGGGCATGCTCATAAGGAATTATACCAGTTAATCGTTTCAGCCAGTGGCAGTTTTGAAGTATTACTTGACGACGGAATAAATAAAAAAATAGTACGATTGAACAGACCTAA
>Ga0123339_10000754_pt1 | contig 23652 bp, 23 predicted proteins | sample lystaG_FD_89956 | JGI IMG/M metagenome (GOLD analysis project Ga0123339, IMG submission 89956) | Glacier valley bacterial and archeal communities from Borup Fiord, Nunavut, Canada, to study Microbial Dark Matter (Phase II) -... | ecosystem: Environmental > Aquatic > Freshwater > Ice > Glacier ...
AAATCTCCACCTGGCTTCCCAGTTCCACCACCCGGTTGCTGGGTAGCTTGAAGAAGCTCATCGCGGTTTCGGCATTTTGGAGCATCCACGCGAAAATCTTTTCGCGCCACAGCGCCATGCCCGGGCGATCGCTCGCGAGCAACGTCTGGCGCGCGAGGAAGAAGCTGGTGTCCATCATGCGGAACGTCGGCCCGCACTTCTCCACCATGTTGAGCGCGGCGGGCACGTCGGGCTCCTGCATGAAGCCATAGCGCACGAGAATGCGGAAGAAATTGTCGCCCAGATCGGCGCATTCCACCCGATTTTCGGCATCCACCATCGGCACTTCCTCGATCAGCACCGTCAGGATCACCACGCGCTCGTGCAGGACCTTGTTGTGTTTGAGGTTGTGCAACAGCGCGTGTGGCACCCCTTCGGGGGACGAGGTCATGAACACCGCCGTCCCGCTCACGCGCTGCGCACTGCCGCGCGCCGAGCGGATGAACACCTCGATCGGCATCGCCCCTTCGCGCAGCCGTGCGATCACCAGTTCGCGGCCCTTGGACCAAGTGGTGAGCAGCACGAAGACCACCAGACCGATCGTCAGCGGGAACCACCCTCCGTCGAAGATCTTGGTCAGGTTCGAAGCGAAATATGCGCCATCCACAATGAAGAACAGACCGAGCATCGGCACTGCATAGAGCTTGTTCCACTTCCACACGCCCAGCACGAGCACCGAGAGCATGCACGTTGTGATGAACATCGTACCCGTCACCGCGATCCCGTAGGCCGACGCCAGATTGTCCGAACTGCGGAAACCCACCACCAGCAGCAGCACGAAGATCATCAATATCCAGTTGACCAGCGGCACATAGATTTGCCCGTAGGCGAGCGCGGAGGTGTGCATGATCCGGATGCGCGGCAGGAAGCCCAGTTGCGCAGCCTGCTGGGTTACCGAAAAAGCGCCCGAGATCACTGCCTGGCTCGCAATTACCGTCGCCATCGTCGAAAGGATTACCAGCGGGAGGCGCAGCGCCTCGGGGCACATCAGGAAGAAGGGGTTCTCGATCGTCGCAGGCGCAACGATAAGCAGCGCACCCTGGCCCATGTAGTTGAGCATCAGGCACGGCAGCACCAGTACCAGCCACGACATCGCGATCGGTTTCCGGCCGAAATGGCCCATATCGGCATACAGCGCTTCCGCCCCGGTAATCGCGAGCACGACCGAGCCGAGCGCGAGGAAGGCGAGCAGCGGATCGCGCGCGAAGAAGCCGACGGCATGCGTAGGGCTGAGCGCCCACAGAACTTCGGGCGCACGCAAGATATTCACCACGCCGAGCACCGCGATCACTGCGAAATAGATCAGCATCACCGGGCCGAACAGCGCACCCACCTTGGCAGTGCCGCGCGACTGAATGAAGAACAGGCCGACGATGATCGCGAGGCTGAGCGGGATGACATAGGGCGTCATCCCCGCCTCGACCACCTTCAGCCCCTCGACTGCCGAGAGCACCGAAATCGCCGGCGTGATCATCGAATCGCCATAGAATAGCGCGGTCGCCAGTACCCCCAAGATCGCCAGCCCCGCCACGCGGTGCCCCTTGGGGAGCGAACGCGAGAGCAGCGCCAGTAACGCCAGCGATCCCCCCTCCCCGCGATTGTCTGCCCTCAGCGCAATCACGACGTATTTCAGCGTCACCACGATGATCATCGACCAGAAGAACAGGCTGATCACGCCCTCGATATGGAACGCGTCGATCGGTAACTTGTGCGGCCCGGCAAGACTCGTTTTCAGCGCGTAAAGCGGGCTGGTGCCGATATCGCCGAACACCACGCCCACCGCGCCTACCGCGAGCTTGGCGACTCCCTCGCGCGGCATGTGCGTCTGCGCGCCCTTGGCGTCGGGCACCAGCGTCGTCGCCGGGCTATCATGTCTCACGCCCACGCGCAGCCTCGCGCCGGGATGGGGTGGAGCAACGCGGAAAGCGGCATTATGGGAGGACTTCGCCCTGGCTGCCCCCGGATTCGGGAGCGGCGGCGGCGCTAACACAGGCCCCCGGCGCGAGCAAATGCCCCGGAGCCGCACAGGAGATTACCCATGCGCGTCGGCGTTCCCAAGGAAATCAAAATCCACGAATACCGCGTAGGCCTAACCCCCGACTCGGTCGCCGAACTGGTCCACCACGGCCACGAAGTGCTCGTCGAAACGCAAGCCGGCAGCGGCATCGATTTCGAGGATGCCGATTATGTGGGCGCGGGTGCGCGGATCGTCGGAGCCGCCGCCGAGGTGTTCGAGAGCGCGGACATGATCGTCAAGGTCAAGGAGCCGCAACCCGCCGAGTGCGCGCTGCTGCGCCAAGGGCAGGTGCTGTTCACCTATCTGCATTTGGCGGCGGACAAGCCGCAGGCGGATGCGCTCCAGCGCTCGGGCGCGACGTGCATCGCCTATGAAACCGTGACCGACGCGCGCGGCGGGTTGCCCCCTGCTGCGGCCGATGTCCGAAGTGGCGGGACGGATGAGCGTACAGGTGGCGGCGCATTGGCTTGAAAAAGGGCAGGGCGGGCGCGGGGTGCTGCTGGGCGGCGTGCCGGGTGTCGCGCCCGCGCGCGTGGCGATCCTGGGTGGCGGCGTGAGCGGCCTCAATGCGGCGCAGATGGCGGTGGGGCTACGCGCGGACGTGACTGTTTATGACATCAGCACCGCGCGGCTCGCCGAGATCGACCAGATTTTCGACGGGCGCGTCAAGACCGCCTACGCCGCGCACGCCGCGATCGCGGCCGCATGCGCGAGCGCGCACGCGGTGATCGGTGCGGTGCTGGTACCGGGCGCGGCCGCGCCCAAACTGGTGACGCGCGCGATGCTGGCGCTGATGAAGCGCGGCAGCGTGCTGGTGGATATCGCGATCGATCAGGGCGGCTGCTTCGAGACATCCCATCCGACCACGCACGACAATCCGGTGTTTATCGTAGATGGCATCATCCACTATTGCGTGGCCAACATGCCCGGCGCGGTGGCGCGCACCTCCACCTTCGCGCTCAACAACGCGACGCAGCCGTTTGTGGTCAGGCTCGCCGACATGGGCGCGGATGCGGCGATGCGCGCCGATCCGCATCTGGCGCGCGGGCTTAACGTCAGCCACGGCCACATCCGCCACGAAGCGGTAGCGAGCGCGCTGCAAACCGCTTACGTCGCCGTTTGATCCGTAGCCGAAAGGTCCGTTCCATGCGCCGCCTGCTGCTCGCCGCCCTGCTCGCAACCTGCACTGCTGCCCCGCTCGCGCCCGTCGGGGCCGCGCCGATCGCAATGCAGGCGCTTACCTCGCTCACCTTCGCCTTCACCGTCGGCGCGCTTCAGGTGACCGCGCTGAACGACGGCGAGGGGCAGTTCCCCAACGATGGCAAGATCCTTGCGCCCAAGGAGCGGGTGGCGACGCTGCTCGCCGGTGCGGGCCTGCCCACTGACGATTTCGTGCTGACCGTCAGCGCACTGCTGGTGCATGATGGCACACGCACGATCCTGATCGATGCCGGGTACGGCCGCAACGGCCCGCCCGCCACGGGCAATCTGGTCAAAGCGCTGGCCGAGGCAGGTATTGCGCCGGGCAAGATCACCGATATCGTCATCAGCCATCCGCACGGCGATCATGTCGGCGGGCTCTTCGGCGCGGACGGCAAGCCGGTGTTCGCCAACGCGAAGCTGCACATGGCGGCCGCCGCGTGGGAAGCGATGAAGGCCGCACCCGGCGCGGCAGCGATGACCGCCGCGCTGGCACCGCGCTTCGTGCCCTTCCCGTCCAATGGCGCGATCGCGCCGGGTGTGCGCGCGGTGGGAATTGCGGGCCATACCCCGGGCCATAGCGGCGTAGACATCGCCAGCCGGGGGCAGCATCTCCTGTATGTGGGGGACACCTTCCACCATTATGTCGTCTCGGTCGGCGGAGCCGATCTGGACATGGCGTTCGATGCGGACGGGCCCACCGCCAAGGCGAGCCGCAAGGCGCTGCTTGCGCGCGCGGCGGACCAGCATTTGCGCCTCTACGTGCCGCATTTCCCCTTCCCCGGACTGGGCACGATCCGGCGCGACGGCGATAGCTACGCTTGGGAGCCCGAGGTCGCGCCCGGCTTCCCGTGAGGGACAGGGCGCGAACGCAACGGTTGAGCGGGCATGACCGAGCAGCCCGATCCGAACCCCAAGGCCCACCCCACCGGCAATGCGGAAAAGGACCCGCATGACTGGACCACCGGCGGCGAGCCGATGACCGGTGCGCAGGCGAGCTATATCAAGACGCTGAGCGAGGAGGCGGGCAAGGCTTTCGATCCCGCGCTGACCAATGCGGACGCGTTGCTGCGGATCGACGAACTCCAGGCAAAGACGGGGCGCGGCAAAGGCTGAATCTCCGCCAGTGGTGAGCGCACGACCTAACGTGTTACACTGATCGTGCGGGAACGTCCCCGTAACTGGCGGGATCGCGGTATCGCGCATGGTCGAACACGGGGTCTGGCATTTGCGGATGGGCGAAAGCTTCGCGTTGACCTGTTGTGACGACCACGACGCCACTCCTCGCAGTCGCAAAGCCCGCGCGCTCGTTGCATGGCTCGCGCTCAACCCACCACACGCCGCCTCGCGCGATACGCTCGTCGGTCTGCTCTGGAGCGACCGCGCGCGTGACCAGGGCCGTGCGAGTTTGCGCCAGTGCCTGCACGAACTGCGCGTCGACACGCCAGCCCTGCTTCTCGCCGATAAAGACCGCATCGCGCTTGGCTCGGTCACAGTCGAGCGCGGCCTGGGCCGCCTGCTCGACGGCCTCGATCACCTCGATCCGGCTTTCGATCGCTGGCTGGTCAAGATGCGGGCGATGGATGCCCCCACCAGCAACGCGGATCGGCTGGGTGCGACCGGCACGAACGGTGCGGATATGGCCGCGCGTTCAGGCGCGGGTCGGGCGGAACTTCACCAAGAGTCCGTAGCCAACCGCGATAATCAAGCCCAACCTTCCCTATCCGTGCGATCACCAGCACGATCAATCGCGCCGCCGGTAGTCACGGCAGCGCAAACCCCCTCGCCACCACGTCGCCGTGCGATCGCCGTCGCCGCAATAGTTGTCGCCTCCGTCACCCTGATCTTTACGTGGTCAGGGCTTGGTCGGTCGCCCCCGCCCTACGCTAACCCGGGACTGCCGGTCGTTGCCATCCTGCCGTTCACCTCCTCCCCCGCCGATACGACCGAGTTACGTGCTGTCGCCGCGCGGATTGCCGACGATGCGCTCGCCTACATTCCGGGCGACCGTGCCATTGTGCGCGTGGCGGACGCGGGGACGAGCCGGGCGGACGCGGTCCGGGGCGCCGAGTGGGTGATCAGCGGCGAGTTAGTGGCGAGCGCGTCTCGCCCCCTTGCGCGCGCGCGGATTGCGGCGCCGAGCGGCCAGGTATTGTGGACGCAGGACATCGATGTCGACCGCACCGGGATGGCGCGCGCGGGGACGATGCTCGCGACGCGCATCGGTTCGGTGATCGGGTGCGCGCTGGGCGGTCCGCCGAAGCTGCGCCCGCCCGACATTGCAGCCATGCTGCTCGACGGATGCGACAAGCTCGATTTTGCGCGGCCGGGGTATAACGACGAATCCTCGCTCGAGGCGCTGCGGCGTCTCGCGCGGCGCGCGCCCGACGACGCGCTGGCGCATGCCTATTACGGGACCGGTCTCGCGATCCTTGCCGAGAACATGCCGCCCAAACTGGCGAGCGAGGCGCGGCGGAAATCGGCCGGGGCGCTCGACCGGGCGGCACGGCTCGATCCGCGCGTGGGCGAGACCTGGCTCGGGCGCTATGCGCTCATCACCGATCCTACCGCCTTTGCCGCGCAGGAGGCGGCGCTACTGCACGGCCTCGCGGTCGAGCCGAACGCCCCGCATCTGAACGGTTTTACAGCGGGGCTGTTGCAGCAGGTAGGGCGCGGGGACGAGGCATTGATATACATTCGTCGGGCGAGGGCGCTGGCGCCGGCCAAGCTGGCGATCGTGGGCGGCGAGATGGAGATCATGGCGATGACGGGCGAGGTGCGCCGCGCGCGCGAACTCGCCGACACGATGCTCGCACGCTATCCCGACAAGCGCTCGTTTCGTCACGCGCGCTTTCTGCTGCTGCTGACCGAGCGCGATTTCGCGGGCGCGCGCGCGATGCTCGCCCACACCGCCGACTATCCGGGCTGGGAACCGTCGACGCAGGCGCAGAACCGTCTCCTCCTGGAAGCGCTCGAAAAGCCGCATGGGCCGGGCGCGGACGCGCTGACGCGGCAACTCGTCCAGAAATCCGCTATCGACAGATATGAGGCGGCGGATGCGGTTTGGCAGCTCGCGTGGATCGGGCGGACCGAGCAGGCGCTCGCGGTTGCCCGCCGTCGCCCGATGGGCACTGTCCAGTTGCTCTTCGATCCGGGGTCCCACGCGCTGCTTTACGACCCGCGCTTCCCCGAGGTCGCGCGCGCGCAGGGGCTTTGGGCGTATTGGAGCGCGACCGGGCGGTGGCCCGATGCTTGTCGCGATCCAGCGCTGCCTTGGGCTTGCAGCGGCGATGGCGTGAAAAGGGCGTCAACACGCCGTTAATGCGCCGCTGCGGCGTTTTTGACGCGCGCCGGAGGGGTCGAGCGGTGCAGCTTGGTCACGCGAGCACCATCGTTCGGCCCTTCGGCGGATGCGGGTTCGCGCCAACAGGAGCAACGTTTCATGACCCGAACCTCTCTCGTCTTCACCCAGCGCATCGGCCGCGTTGCCGCCGTGTTTGCGCTCGGCACCACCCTCTCGACAGCCGCGCACGCCACGCCGATCGTGAGCGACGATCCCGTGCTCTACTGGAGCCAGGTGATCGCCGACGGTGCGGCCGGGCCGCCGCAATATCTGTCGCGCAACGCCGCGATCGCGAGCGTGGCGGTGTACGACGCGGTCAATGCAACGAAGGGCTATAAGGACCGGCCATATTTCGGGCGGCTTGTCGCGGCCGGGGGCGATACGCGCGCCGCTACCGCGCAGGCGGCGCATGACGTGCTGGTCTCGCTGCAGCCGGGCGACAAGGCCAAGTTCGATGCCGATCTCGCGGCAAGCCTCGCGCTGGTGACCAATGAACAGGCGAAGGCGAAGGGGATCGCAACCGGCGCGGCGTTTGCCGCCGCCGCGCTGTCGGCGCGAGCGGGCGACGGCACTGGGCATGAGACGACCTATGTGCCCACCGGTGCGCCGGGCAACTATGTGGTAACTCCTGGGCTGCCGCCCGGCTTCAACCCGATCGGCACCGATACCGCCAGGACAACCCCGTTCCTGCTGGCCGCACCCGACCAGTTCCGGCCCGGCCCGCCACCCGCGCTGGGTAGCGCGGAATATGCGGCCGCGCTGAACTTGGTGAAGGCGATCGGCGCGGCGAACAGCACGACGCGCACACAGACGCAGACCGATAGCGCGATCTTCATCAACTCGCAGGTCGGGACGACGCCGTGGCTGCGCGCGGGCATCGCGGTTGCGCAGGGGAAGCATCTGAGTTCGCTCCAGCTCGCGTCCGATTTCGCGCGGCTGAGCGCGGGGACCTTCGATGCTGTGATTTCGTCCTTCGATGCGAAATACGCCTATGATCTGTGGCGTCCGATCACCGCGATCACGCGCGCGGATACCGACGGCAATCCGCTCACCGTCGCCGATCCGAACTGGACGCCGCTGCTGTTCACGCCGCCGTTCCCGTCCTACACCTCGGCGCACTCGACGGTTGCGGGCGCGGCGGGAGCCATCCTCGCGGGCGAGTTCGGGAATGCAAACCATTTCTGCCTGGACGGGGTGAACTCGGCCGGCGCGGCGACCGAATGCTGGAACAGTTTTGGCGCGGCTGCGCAGGAGACGTCTGACGCGCGTGAGTGGGGAGGAATTCACTTCCGGTTCGACGATCAGGCCGGACTTGCCGCGGGGGCGAAGGTCGGCGCGTGGGCGCTTGGGAGCGGCGCGTTTTCCGCGGTGCCCGAACCGGGGGCGTTCGCGCTGCTCGGGGCGGGTGCGATCGGGCTGCTGATGGCGCGGCGGCGGCAGTAGCTTCCCCCGGGCAAACGGCCCGGCTCCTGCAAGGCCCCGGCGCGGACCCATCCGCGCCGGGGCTTATTTCTTGGAGGTCTCGCGCTCGTTGGTGCCCGTCACCTCTGGCGCACCCGGTCCGCCAATATTGTGTTCGGGATGCGCGAGCGCGGTGGGCGTGAGTGCGCCCTGCCGTGTCTCGGGAGCCTTGCCCGGCGCGGGCGCAGCCTTCTGCGCAGTCGGCACCGCGGCGGGGGACGTCGCCTTTGCGTCGGCAGTTGCCGGGGCAGCGGCGGCGGCGTCCTTCGGCGCGGCTGGCAGCGGCACCGGGGTGTCCGATTGCGTGTTCAAGTATGCGAGCAGGTCGGCGCGGTCCTGCGGATTGCCCAACCCGGCGAATGCCATCTTGTCGCCGGGGATATAGGTCTTGGGATTTTTGATCCACTGCGAGATCGACTCCCAATCCCAGTTGCCGCCATGGCCTGCGACCTGGCTCGAATATTCGAAGCCGGCATGCTTGCCGATCGGACGGCCGACGACACCCCAAAGGTTCGGGCCGATCGCGTTCGGGCCGCCCTTGGCGTTGTTATGGCACGTCTGGCACTTTTTGAAGCCGGCTTCGCCCTTGGTGGGGTTTGCAGTAGCGAGGTAGAAGGCGATCGGCTTTTCGGTCTCGACGGGGCCGGTCGCGGCGACTTCTTCCACGCCCTCGACGTGATACCCCTTAACCTTTACCTCGGCGGGTTTGTAGAGAATGCCCGAGAAGATCGAGATGCCGAGCACCGCCACTGCGGCGGCAAGGATCCATCCGGCAATCTTGTTCCACTCGAAACTGTCCACGGTCCGCGCCCGTCCTCTGGCTGTCTTTGACGAACGCCGCACCTAAATGCTGCGGCGCACAGCGGCAAGGGTCCGTGCGGTCGCGTGTCTCAGGTGGCGGGTTGCTCGGTGCCGGTGTCCTCGATCACTTGCCAGCGGCCTTCGGCGGATTTGCGCCACACGGTCGAATAGGCTCCGGTCGCGGCGAGCTTGCCGTGCACGGTGCGCCGGTAGGTTCCCCACGTCACGCCAAGTGACTGATCGTCCGACATCGCCCCGCCCACCGCCGTCCAGTCGAGGCCGAAAGCGGCGGGATCGGGTGGAAAATCCTGGATCAGCGTAGCCGACGTACCGCTCGTCATGTGGCCGACGTTGATCATCGTTGCGCTCGGCGCGAGCCATGCTGCAAATGCCACGCGTGGGCCTTTGGCGACCGACATCGCTGCGAACTCGCGGTCCGCCTGCAGGATCGGCGCGGGATCGGCCGCAAGCGCGGGCGTGGCGGCCGCGAGCGCTGCCAGAATTGCGATCAGTTTAGACATTGGTCCCCTCCAGCCACTGGCTGATCAGATAATGCGCGATCGCCAGCGGCGGGGGAAGCAGGAACGCGCCCGTGCCGTTCAACGCGGCAGCGAGTTCGGCGCGTGGCACCCAGCGGGCCTCCTCGATTTCCTTGGGATCGACCGCAATTTCGGTGCTGACTGCGTCGGCGAGGCAGCCCAGCATCAGGCTCGACGGGAACGGCCACGGTTGGCTGGCGAGGTAGCGCACCGCCCCCACGCGCACACCCGCCTCTTCGTGGATTTCGCGGCGCACCGCTTCCTCGAGCGATTCGCCCACTTCGACAAACCCGGCCAGCGCGGACAAGAAGCCCGCGGGCATGCGCGGCCCGCGCCCCAGCAACGCGGCATCGGCGGCGCGGTCGATCACCAGCATGATGACGACGGGATCGGTGCGGGGATAATGCTCCGCGCCGCAAGACGGGCACTGGCGGCGCGCTCCACCGCGATCGGGGTGGGTGAGCGTTCCGCAATTGGCGCAGAAGCGGTGGCGCGCGTGCCAGTCGATCAGGCTGCGGGCGTGCGCGATGATTGCGCCGGTCGCGGGATCGGCCTGTGCGGCGACCGAGCGGGCGTCTATGGCCTTGAGCGGCGCGGGCGCGGGGCCGGGAGCGGCAAAGCGCGGTTCGCCGTTTTCGAGGCCGAGCAGGATCGCGGTCTCGGGATCGGGCACCGCGGACATATCCACCCACCCGAGCAACGGCACCGGGCCGGACACGTCCATCGCGGGCTTGAGCGCAGCGAGCAGGAGGAAGCGCGCGCGGGGATCGGCACGGGCGGCGATGATGGCAGCTTCGTCGTGGCGGAGCGCTTCGGCACGATCGAGGGGGGAGCCGGTGAAGCCTAGCATCGGGCGATCTCGGCGGCTTTGGCGAAGAGGGTGGGGAGGCCCGCGCGCGCAAGGTCTGCAATTGCCATCCACTCGCCCGGCAGGTCGGGCCGAGCGCCGACGTTGGCGGTTGCGACGCCCAGATCGAGGTGGAAGTGCGTGAACGCGTGCGCGACGCGGGTGGGAAGGATGCACCAATCAGCGGGCACAGGGGCGTCGGTCAGCGCATCGTCGTCGGCGTCGGTCCACGCGCTCGTAGGCAGCGCCGCCATGCCGCCCAGCAGGCCGCGCGGGGGGCGGCGCACGATCAGCACGTCGTCGCCCGAGCGCAGCCAGAAGGCGAGGCCGCGCCGCACGGATTTGGGGGGCTTGACGCGCCGGGCGGGCCAGCGAACCGGATCGCCGGTGGCGGCGGCTGCACACCCCGCAACAAGCGGACAGGCGGGGCAGGCGGGCGCGCGCGGGATGCAGATAGTCGAACCCAGATCCATCAGCGCCTGCGCGACGTCGCCCGGTCGCACGGCGAACAGCGGCGCGAGCCGGGCGCGCAGCATGGGAACGGCCAGATCGGCGGCGAACAGTCGGGCGCCGACACGCGCGATATTGGCGTCGACTGGCACGGTGTGCGCACCCAGCGCGATCGCGGCGATCGCAGCGGCGGTGTAATCGCCCACTCCGGGCAGCGCGCGCAGCCCGGCCTCGCTGTCCGGAAAGCGTCCCGCTGCGACCACCGCGCGCGCTGCAGCGTGGAGGTTACGCGCGCGGGCGTAATAGCCCAGCCCCGCCCATGCCGCGCACACGTCCGCCTCGCTTGCAGCCGCCAGCGCGGCGACATCGGGCCAGCGTTCGAGCCACGCAGCAAAGCGCGGGATGACGGCGGCGACTGTTGTCTGTTGCAGCATCACTTCGGACAGCCACACGCGATATGGTTCGGCAGTGCCAACCCCCGGAGCCGCACGCCACGGCAGGGTGCGGGCGTTGGCATCATACCAGGCGAGCAGGCGGACGGCGGCGTGGCGCATCGGGCAAGCCTATGGCATGTCCGTGCGCATGGCGGAAAGACGAGCGACAGGCGGCGGCGCGCGCGCGGTAGGCGACCTCTCGGGCGCGGCGGGAGGCGCGGCGTTCCGGCGTTTCGGCTTTGCGCAGGGGCAGATCGTGGCGCGCTGGACCGAGATCGTGGGCGAGGAATTCGCGCGCCACACGCAGCCGCAGGCGCTGAAGTTTCCCGCGGGCAAGCGCGCGGGCGGCGTGCTGCACCTGAGCGTGACGGGTGCCTATGCGCCCGTGCTGGCGATGGTGGAGGCGGAGATCGTGGCCAGGATCAACCGCTTCTTCGGCCACGGTGCGGTGGCGCGACTGCATATGATGCACGGCGCGACGGTGGCGGCGCGGCCGCGCGCGGCGGTTGCCGGGGTTGTGGCCGAGCCGCCGCCGGTGCCCGAGGCACTTGCGCCGTCGCTGCGCGAGATCGCGGACCCAGGGCTGAAAGCGTCGCTGACCGCGCTCGCGCGGCAGATCGGGGTCACGCGCGGTTCACCCGTCTTTGACTAGCGCGCGCCGCGGAGGCTATTCTGGCCACATGTTCAGGACTGGGGATTACAGGATGCGCAAGTCGATCGGGATTGCAGCCGTGCTGCTGTTGGGTGTGGCGGGCTGCGGCGACAAGGGCGCGGGCGACGCGGCTGCGGCGAAGCCCGCGACGGGTATCGCGACCAAAGCGGCCGCGCCCGCGACCGCGCGCGACTGGACACAGGTGACTGCACGCACGCCCGGCGGCGGGTTCGTGATGGGCAACCCGGACGCCAAGGTGAAATTCATCGAATTCGCCTCGCTCACCTGCCCGCACTGCCGCGACTTCAACAAGGAGGCGATGGCGGGCATCCGGGCATATGTGGCGACGGGCAAGGTGTCCTACGAGTTCCGCAATTTCATTCTGGGCGGGCAGGATCTGGCGATCTCGGTCGCGGCACGCTGCCAGACCCCGCCGGCGTTCTTCCGTTCGGTCGATGCGCTTTACGCAACGCAGACGCAGTGGATCCAGAATTACGCGCATGTGACGCCCGAACAGGGCAAGGCGATCGAAGCGCTGCCACGCGACCGCCAGCTGATCGCGATCGCCGATCTGGGCAAGATGGACGAGTTCTTCCGGCTGCGCGGTATGTCGCGTGCGAAATACGAGGCGTGTCTGAAGGATGAGAACAACGTAAAGCAGTTGCAGGCAATCGGCGACGAGGCTGTGAAGAAATACGGGCTGACGGGCACGCCGACCTTCGTGCTGAACGGCGAGACCAAGCCCGATCTGCACGTGTGGAAGGATGTGGACGCGGCAATCAAGGCGATGATCGGCTGATAATTGGAATTCCAGCGGCTTAGGCTCGTCGGCTTCAAGTCTTTCGCCGAGGCGGTCGATATTGCGTTGCTGCCCGGGCTGACGGGGATCGTTGGCCCGAACGGCTGCGGCAAATCGAACCTGACCGAGGCGCTGCGCTGGGCAATGGGCGAGGGGCGCGCGGGGGGCTTGCGCGCCGACGCGATGGACGAGGTGATCTTCGCGGGCGCGCGCGGGCGGCCGGGGCGCAATATCGCTGAGGTGATGATCGGCCTGCTGGGCAAGGACGGCGAGCAGATCGAGGTAACGCGGCGGATCGCGCGCGGCGAGGGATCGGCCTATCGGCTGAACGGCGCGGATGCCCGCCAGCGCGATGTGCAACTGCTGTTCGCCGATGCGGCCACCGGCGCACATGCGGCAGCGCTGGTGGGGCAGGGGCGCGTGGCGGCGGTGATCGCTGCGAAACCGACCGAACGCCGCGCGATGCTGGAGGAGGCGGCGGGGATCGCGGGGCTGGCAGTGCGCCGCAAGGAAGCGGAGGCGCGGCTGCGCGCTGCCTCGGCCAACCTGGCGCGGGTGGAGGATCTGGGACGCGAACTCGATGCGCAGGTGGCGTCTCTGAAGCGGCAAGCGCGCGCGGCGGAGCGCTACGCGGATTTGTCGGCGCGCATCCGGGCGGGCGAGGCGCGGCTGCTGTTCGCAGGGTGGCGCGCGGCGGACGCGCGCGCGGGTGCGGCGGCAGCGGGCGCGCGCACGGCCGAAGCTGCGGTGGAGGCCGCGCGCGCGCAGATTGCGGACGCGGAGGCGGCGCGGGCAGCGGCGGGCGATGGGGCGTATCGCGCGCGCGACGCCGAGGGCGCGGCACGCGCCGGGGCCGAGCGGCTGGAGCGCGCGGCGGCTGCGCTTGCGGACGAGCAAGCGCGCGCCGGGCGACGGCGGCGCGAGCTCGATACAGCGGCGGGTGCGCTCGCGCGCGACGCGGCGCGCGAGGAGGCGGCGGTGGCGGAGGCGCGCGCGGCGTTGGCGAGGGCCGAGGGTACGCTGGGCCGACTTGCGGCGGGGGAGGCGGCGCGCGCGGACGAGGCGGAGGCCGCGCGCGCCGCGGCGGCGCTGGCTGCGCAGTCGCTGCCGATCGCCGAGGCGGCGCTAGCGGACGCGATGGATGCGCGGGCGCGGGCGGTGGCGGAACGGCGCGCGGCCGACGAGGCGGTGCGCGCGGGGCTCGCGCTGCTGGCGCGGCGCGCGACGGAAATCGCCGCGCTCGAGCGCGAGGCGACGAACCTCGCGCCGGTAGCGGGGACGGCTTCGGGTGGGGGAGCGTCAGCTGCGGCTGCGATGCCCGGCGATGCGGCCGCGACGCACGATGCGGCGGTGGTGCAGCTGGCACGCGAGGCCGAGGCGGCGCGCGCGGCGGGGTTGGCGGCGTCGGACGATGCGGCGGCGGCGCGCGCGCGGCTCGATACGGCGCGCGCAACGCTCGATGATGCGCGGGGGCAGCTCGATGCGGCGCAGGCGCGGGTGGCGGGGCATTCGGCGGCGCTTGCGACGGCGCGCGCGGTGGTCGCGGCGCTGACGGCCGAGGCGGCGGCGCTGCGGCCCGCCGCGGGATCGGGCAATGGCGGGCCGGTCTTAGGGGTGACGCCGGGGTGGGAAACCGCACTCGCGGCGGCGCTGGGCGACGAACTGGAGGGACACGTCGGCGTGGCGGGCGACGGCTGGGCGCGGCTGGTGGCGGGCGCAGGCGATGCACCGCTGCCGCCGGGGTGCGTGGTGCTCGTGGACCACGTGCGTGCGCCTCCCGAACTGGCGCGGCGGTTGCGCCAGGTGGGGGTGGTGGCGGACAGCGCGACGGGCGCTGCGCTGGCAGCCGGGCTGGCACCGGGGCAACGGCTGGTGAGCCGCGCCGGCGCGCTATGGCGCTGGGACGGCTATGAGCGCGCGCGTGCCGGTGTAGGCGGTGGCGCAGCGGCGGCGCGGCTGCGGGCGGCTAACCGCGCGGTCGCACTTGAGGGCGAGATCGGGTCGGCTCGGGACGCGCTGGCGGCGATCGAAGCCGCAGCGGCGGCGGATGCAGCGGCGCGCGATACGGTCGCGGGCGAGGTGCGCGCGGCGGACGCGGAGCGCGCGGCGGCGGCGGCGGCGCTTTCGGGCGCGGAGGCGCGGCGGACGACGGCAGAGCGCGCGTGCGGCGAACTGGAGTCGCGGGCGGCGCGCGCGCGGGCCGAGGGCGAGGCACGGCGGGCACGCGTGCACGCCGAAGCCGAGGCGGCCGCGGCGCGGGTGCGCGAGGCGGAGGCACGGCGGGCGACGCGGCTCGCGACGGTGGAGGCGGGCCTGGCGCGTCTGGCGCAGGAGCGCGCGCTTGCGTTGGCCGAGGCCGACGCGGCGGACGCGCGGCTGGCGGGAGCGGCCGATCCGGCGCGGGCGGACGCGGCGCTGGTGGCGGCGCGCGCGGCGGCCGAGGCGGCCCGGGCAGCGCGCGAACGGGCCGGGGTGCGCGTGGCAGCGGCGAGTCGGGCGATTGAGGAGGCGGCGCGGGCGACAGCGGCGGCGCGCGACGATGCGGCGCAGTGGGCGCGGCGCGGGGAGGAGGCGGCGGCGCGGCTGGCGGAACTGACGCCGCGGATCGAGGAGATTGCGCTCGAGCAGGCAGAGCTGCCTGCAGCGGGCGGCGAAGACACGGCGGAGACGGCCGCGCGCACGGCGCATTGCGCGGCGACGGAATCCGCGCGGTTGGCGACGGCGGCGCGTGCGCGGGAGGAGGCGGCGCTTGCGGACGTGGAGGCCGCGCTCGCGGCGGCGAACGAGGCGCGCGCCGCACAGCGTGAGGCGCGTGCGGCAGCGCAGGTGGAGGCGGACCATGCGGGGCGCGCGCGTGAGGAATTGCGGCGCGCGGCGCTCGACCGGCACGGCTGCGAGCCGTCGCTGTTGCCGGGACGGTTCGGCTTCGAGGGCGACGATGCGCCGGTCGCGCGGCGCGAGGCGGAACTCGAACAATTGGTGCGCGACCGCGAGCGGCTGGGCGCGGTCAATTTGCGCGCGCTGGTGGAGCTGGACGATTCGGGCGCGCGCGCGGCGACGCTCGGGGCCGAACGGCAGGAGGTGGAGACGGCGATCGCGCGGCTGCGCGGCTCGATCGGAGCGCTGAACCGCGATGGGCGCACGCGGTTACTCGCCACCTTCGATGGGGTGGACCGGCGTTTCCGGTTATTGTTCGCCACGTTGTTCGAGGGGGGCGAGGCGCGGCTGGCGCTGATCGACAGCGAGGACCCGCTCGATGCGGGGCTGGAAATCTACGCCAAACCGCCGGGCAAGGCGGCGCAATCGCTGGCACTGCTTTCCGGCGGCGAGCAGGCGCTCACCGCAGTGGCGCTGCTGTTTGCGTTCTTTCTCGAAAATCCGTCGCCGATCTGCGTGTTGGACGAGGTGGATGCGCCGCTCGACGATGCGAATGTGGAGCGGTTCTGCGATCTGCTGCGCGAGGTGGCGGGGGGCACGCGCACGCGCTTTCTGGTGGTGACGCACAATCCGGTCACGATGGCGAGCATGGACCGGCTATACGGGGTGACGATGGCCGAGCCGGGGGTGAGCCAGCTGGTGAGCGTGGACCTCGCGGCGGCCGAGGCGCTGCTCGCGGCGGCGTGATGCGCGCCGGTTGACGCAGCGCACCATGCTCGCCTAGACCGCCACCGCGTTCCGGCGGCGATCCGCCCGGAACCCGGTCGCCTGTGCCAGGCTGCTGCCAACGCCCGGAGAGTGGCTTGTCCGATCCCGCCGCGCCCGACGATCTCACCCGGCTGGGTGCGCGTCTGGACGAGGCGAAGGCTCGGCTTGTCCCCGATCCCAAGCGTGTGGCGGCTGCGGCGCTGGGTTCGGGGTTCCGGCTGGGTCTCGAGCTTGTCTCGGGGGTGCTGGTCGGAGCGTTCGTTGGGTGGTGGCTCGACCGCTGGTTGCACACCTCCCCCGCGATGCTGCTCGTCTGTTTCTTTCTGGGGCTGGCGGCGGGCTTCCTCAACCTGATGCGCGCGGTCAAGCGCGAGCAGGCGGCGGTGGATGCGCGCAAGCTCTCCGAACACCCTCAGGGATAATTTGTGGCCAGTCCGCTCGAACAGTTCCAGATCCACAAGATGGTCCCGCTCGAAATCGCGGGCCACGATGTGAGCTTCACCAATTCGGCCGCGTTCATGGTGCTGATCCTGGGGACGATCGTGCTGTTCCTGATCGCGGGTGCGCGCAAACCCGCGCTGGTGCCGGGGCGCTGGCAGTCGGCGGTGGAGGAATTGCACGAATTCATCACGGGAATGGTGCAGGAGAATATGGGGCCGAAGGGGCGCGCGTTCGTGCCGTTCATCTTCGCGCTGTTTCTCTTTATCCTGGTTTCGAACCTGATCGGGCTGTTTCCCTATAGTTTCACAGTGACGAGCCATCTGGCGGTGACGTTTGCGTTTGCGGCGTTCATCTTCATCATGTGCATCGTGATCGGCTTCGCGCGGCACGGGCTGCATTTTCTGGAGCTGTTCTATCCGCCGGGCACGCCGATCTATCTGGCGCCGCTGATCGTGCCGATCGAGCTGATCTCCTACCTCTCGCGTCCGCTCACCCACTCGATCCGTCTGTTCGCCAATATGACAGCGGGACATATCCTGCTCGAAGTGTTCGCGGGTTTCATCATCAGCCTGGGGCTTGCGGGCGGCGCGTTAAGTGTGCTCGGCATCTTGCCGCTGCTGATGAACGTGGCGCTCTACGCGCTCGAACTGCTGGTCGCGGTGGTGCAGGCCTATGTGTTCACGCTGCTGACCTGCGTGTATCTGAACGATTCTATCAACCTCCCGCACTAAAGGAACAATAATGGACGCAACTGCCGCCAAGCTCATCGGAGCGGGCATCGCCACATTCGGCATGGGTCTGGCCGCGCTCGGCGTGGGCGTGATCTTCGGCATGTTCCTGCAGGGCGCGCTGCGCAATCCTGCGGCCGCCGATTCGCAGCGCCCCAACCTGATCTTCGGGTTCGCCGTGACCGAAGCGCTCGGCATCTTCTCGTTCCTCGTAGCGCTCATCCTCCTCTTCGTCGTCTGAGGCTGACCGCAAGTGCCGCAGTTCCAGATCGCCAATGCGCTGCCGCAGATCGTGTGGCTCGCGCTCATCTTCCTCGCGCTTTACGCCGCGTTGCAGGCCTTCCTGCCGCGCGTGACGGGCATCGTAGAGACGCGCGCGGCCACGATCGGCGGCGACCTGACCGCTGCCGAAACCGCGCGCGAGGCAGCGCGTGCCGCCGAGGTTCGCGTGCAGGCGCAATTGACCGAAGCGCGGGCGGTGGCGGCGAAGGAAGCGGCGGAGGCGAAGGCTGCGGCGGCCAAGGCGGCCGAGGCGCAGATGAAGGCGGCCGAGGCGGACGCGCATGTGCGCTTTGCCGACGCTGAGGCGCGCGTGAGTGCGGCGCGGACGGCGGCGATGGCAAACCTGAACGAAATCGCGGCGGGTGCCGCGGAGCGGATCGTCGAGCGGCTGGTGGGCGTACAGCCCGGCACCGCGCGGATCATGGCAGCGGTCGGCGCGGCGGGGAACGCCTGATGGCGACGCCCGCATCGACGACGGCGACTACCACCGAACTCGCGGCCAAGCCCGAGGCGTATCTTGGGCTGAACGGCTTTGGTTGGGTGGGGGTGGCGTTCCTGATTTTCGCGGCGCTGCTGATCTACCTGAAGGTGCCCGGCGCGGTGACCGGGGCGCTAGACAAGCGCAGCGCGCGGATAAGGGGCGAGCTCGACGAAGCGAAGCGGCTGCGCGCCGAGGCCGAAGCGCTGCTGGGCCAATATACCGAGCGCGCGGCGCAGGCGGACCGCGATGCGGCGGGGATCATTGCGCGCGCGCACGAGGAGGCAGCGCGGATCGCCGAGGCGGCGCGTGCCGAGGCGCAGGCGCGTGTGGAACGCCGGGCAAAACAGGCCGAGGACCGGATCGCGGCCGCCGAGCGCGCCGCCGAAGCCGATCTGCGCGCGCAGGCAGCTCGGCTGGCAGTGGCGGCGGCGCGGCGTGTGATCGCCGAGGATACGGGCACGGACGTGCAGACACGGCTGACGAACGGCGCGATCGACGAAGTGGGGCGTCGTCTGGTTTAGGGGGGCGTTCGCGCGCTTCGTTGCTTCCCTCCCGTCACCCCGGCCTTGTGCCTGCGCCCCGAGACAACGCAGCCCTTGCCGCACCATGTGGCACCTTTCTTCTCGGGGCCCCGGGACAAGCCCGGGGTGACGGGTTGGATGGGGCAGTCAAACAGCGATGTTGTCGATCAGCCGCGTGTTGCCAAGCCATGCGGCGGCGAGCAGGCGGCCGGGGGCGTGCGTGCGTGGCGCGAGATCGTCTGCGTTGCGCAGGTCGAGGTAATCGACGCGAAAGCCTGCCTCGCCCAGCCAAGCACGCGCGCGCGCGAGTGCGTCGGCGCGGCCCTCGGCGATCTCGCGCGCGGCTTCGACGAGCGTGGTGTGGAGCAGCGGCGCGGTCGCGCGTTCGGCGACGGTCAGATATGCGTTACGGGACGATAGCGCGAGACCGTCAGGTTCGCGCACTATTGGGGCGCCGACGATCGTGGTCTGGAACGCGAGATCGGCGGCGAGGCGCTTGACCACGAGCAGTTGCTGCCAGTCCTTTTCGCCAAATACGGCGACATCTGCGCTAACCAGCGAGAACAGCCGCGCAACGACGGTTGCGACGCCATCGAAATGGCCGGGGCGTACGGCTCCGTCGAGCACGTCGTCCAACCCGCCGACGCGCACGGTAGTGGCGAAGCCGGCTGGGTAGATGTCTTCCACGCCGGGCGCGAAGAGCAGATCGCAACCGGCGTCGGCGAGCATCGCCGCGTCTGCCTCCTCCCGCCTAGGGTAGCGCTCAAAATCCTCGCCCGGCGCGAACTGGGTGGGGTTCACGAATATGGACACCACGGTGCGCTCCGCCGCCGCGCGCGCGGCACCCAGCAGCGAGAGATGCCCTGCGTGGAGTGCGCCCATCGTGGGGACGAAGCCAACGGTCTCGCCCGCCTTGCGCCAGGCGGAGACGGCGGCACGGAGTTGGGACGCGGTTTTCACGGTACGCAAGGGCGGCGGCCTCGGACAGAAATTGACTCAGGGGGCGTCTCTGTCGGAGACGCGGGGCGATGGATCAAGGGGAACATGTCTCCGCCCGGCGCGGCCCGCACATCATCGTGCTCGGCAACGAGAAGGGCGGCACGGGGAAATCGACCACGGCGGTGCATATCGCGGTGGCGCTTGCCAGCGCGGGCGTCAATGTCGGCGCGATCGATCTCGACGCGCGCCAGCGCAGTTTCGCGCGCTATATCGAGAACCGGACGGCGACTGCGAAGCGTCGCGGGCTGGTGCTGCCCAGCCCCGAGACGATGGTGATCGGCGAGACCGAGGGCGTGGCAGGGCTGTCGGCGGCGCTGCGTGGCTGGGGGGCGGGCAAGCAGGCGATCGTGATCGATACGCCGGGCCGCCATGGCCCGTTGAGCGAGGCGGCGCTGGCGCGCGCGGATACGCTGATCACGCCGATCAACGACAGTTTCGTCGATCTCGATCTGCTGGGGCACGTCGATCCCGAGACGTGGAAGATCAAGGCCCCGAGCTTCTACGCCGAACTGGTGTGGGAAACGCGCAAGAAGCGCGCCAAGGCGGATGGCGGCACGGTGGACTGGATCGTGCTGCGCAACCGGATCGCTAGCTTGGAAGCGCGCAACATGCGGCGCATCATCGCCGCGCTGAAGGAGTTGTCCAAGCGGGTGGGGTTCCGGCCGCTGCCGGGGCTGAGCGAGCGGGTGATCTACCGAGAGATGTTCCCGCAGGGGCTGACCCTGATGGACGTGGCGGCGATCGAGGAGGCGAGTCTGAGCCATGTGGCGGCGCGGCAGGAATTGCGCGAGCTGGTCGCGGCGCTGGCGCTGCCGTTTGCGAGCGCACAGGCGTGAGCATCGCGCTGGTGCTGCTGATCGGCGCGGTGGCGTGGCTGCGCTTTTCGGCGCGGCTGTCGGGCGCGGTGTTGAACCGGCTGGTGGCGGCGGGGATTGGGTTGCTGGCGCTCCGGCTGGGCTTCGGTGGATCGCCGCCGGGCGGGTTGGCGCTGGCCGGCCTTGCGGCGGCGATCCTGTGGTCGGGCGGCGAGCGGACCGCGCGTGCGGCGGCCGAGGCGCGTGCACGCGCGGCGCTGGGCGTGGGTGCGACGGCGGGCGCGGAGGATATCCGCGCGGCCTATCTCAAACGCGCTGCGACCGCGCATCCGGATCGCGGCGGCACCGATGCGGCGATGCAGGAATTGAACGCCGCGCGCGATCTGCTGCTGCGGCGCGCGCCGGTGCGGTGAAGATTTTCAAACACGCGAGACGGAGCCGAAGATGACACACCAGTTTCACCCCACCTCGTTGCGCGAATATGATATCCGAGGGCGCGTCGGCGAGACGCTCTTCGAGGCGGACGCTTACGCCATCGGCCGGGGCTTCGGCACGATGATCGCGCGCGGCGGGGGCAGGCGCGTTGCGGTGGGCTATGACGGCCGCTTGTCCTCGCCGTCGATGGAGGCGGCGGTGGTGCGAGGCCTGAACGAAAGCGGGGTGGACGCGCTGCGCGTGGGGCTGGGGCCGACGCCGATGCTGTATTTCGCGGTGCATCACCTTGCGGCGGACGGCGGGATCATGATCACCGGCAGCCACAACCCGGTCGACTTCAACGGCTTCAAGTTCATGATCGGCACGGCACCCTTCTACGGCGCGCAAATCCAGGCGATCGGCACGATGGCGGCGGCGGGAGACTGGGATGCGGGCACGGGCACCGCACATGAGGCACCGGTGGAGAACGCCTATGTCGATCGGCTGCTGCTGCGCTGGGATGGCCCCGCGCTCAACGTCGCCTGGGATGCGGGCAATGGCGCGGCTGGCCGCGTGATCGAGCGGCTGACCGCGCGACTGCCGGGCACGCACCATCTGCTGTTCACCGAGATTGATGGCAATTTCCCCAATCATCACCCCGATCCGACCGAGGAGAAAAACCTGCTCGATCTGCGCGCCGCTGTTGCGCAGAATGGCTGCGATCTGGGGCTGGCGTTCGATGGCGACGGGGACCGGCTGGGTGCGATCGACGGGCAGGGGCGCGTGGTATGGGGCGATCAACTACTCTCGATCCTGGCCGAACCCGTGCTTGCAGCGCTGCCGGGTGCCACGATCATCGCGGACGTGAAGGCGAGCCAGATGCTGTTCGACCGGATCGCGGCGCTGGGCGGCGTGCCGCTGATGGCGAAAACGGGCCACAGCCTGATCAAGGCGAAGATGAAAGAGGTCGGCGCGCCGCTCGCGGGGGAGATGAGCGGGCATATCTTCTTTGCGCACGATTACTACGGCTTCGACGATGCGCTGTATGCGGGTGTGCGCCTGCTGCGCGCGCTCGGCTTCACGGGCAAGACGCTCGCCGAACTCAAGGACGCGATGCCCGTGCTCGTCACCACGCCCGAGCTGCGCTTCCCGTGCGCGGATACCCGCAAGTTTGCGGTGGTGGACGAGGTGCTGGCGCGGCTGCGGGCCGAGGGCGCGCGGATCGACGGCACGGATGGCGCGCGCGTGACCACCGCCGACGGCTGGTGGCTGCTGCGCGCATCGAACACGCAGGACGTACTGGTGGCGCGCGCGGAGGCGAAGGATCAGGACGCGCTCGACCGGCTGGTAGCGGCACTGAATGCACAGCTGACGGCATCGGGGGTGGAGGCAGTCTCGGCGACGGGGCACTGAGCGACGGTCGGTTTCGCGCCGACGAAGCGTTTTCTGCTGCACTGCACAAATACCGCTTGTAAATGCCGCACCGCTGCGCCATTTGCTGCACCGCAGCATAGTCGTTTGCGAGGTGCGTCATGGACGGGACCGTAGTCACTCCCACTGCTCCGGGTCCCGTGCCCGAGGCGGACGCCGTGCCCGCGATCGCTTCCGCGATTGAAGCCGTGCTCGAAACGCCCGTGCCGCTCCCGCATACCCCCGCCGACCCCACCCCGATCGAGGAGCATGTTCCGATGGCTACCAACTATGATTTCAACAAGGACGCTAGCGCCGCGCACAATGCCGTTCATGACGTCACCCAAGGCGCGCAGCACATGGCCGATCAGGTCCGCACGCACAGCGAAGACGCGCTGAAGCAGGGCCAGGCTGCCTTCGCGCAGGCGACCGAGAAGTCGCGCGAAGTGATGGACAAGGGCATGAAGGCGATGGACGAGTTCGGCGGTCACGCGCGCGGCCAGGCGGATGCGTTCATGACCGCGAGCAAGGCTGCTGTGCAGGGCATCGAGGCGATGGTCAGCCAGGCAACCGAGCTTGGCCGCAAGAGCTTCGAGCAGGCCACTGCCGCGATGCGCACGATCGCCGCTGCTCGCACGCCGCAGGACGTGTTTGCCGCGCAGAACGAGTATGTGAAGAGTGCGTTCGACAATCTGGTGCACGGCTATTCGAAGATGACGGAGACCGTGATGAAGGTTTCCAACGAGGTCATCCAGCCGCTCCAGAGCCACATGACCGAAGCCGCGCAGAAGGCGGGCGACGCGGTCAAGAGCACGATGGGCAGCTTGACCAAGTAAGCCGCATCGGCTTGCGACATATCGGCGGGCGGACGCGGGACACCCTGCGCCCGCCCGTTTTACGTTTGTGGAACCCTTGCCGCGCAGGGGGCGTCCACGCCATATTGCGGCGGTGAGAGCAACGATGATCCAGCGCGCGACCCCCACTTACGCCGGCCCCGACGATGGCGAGGGCGGCCCGGACGACGAGGACCGCGACGGCGGCCGCGGCGGCGTGGGCCTCGCCACGCGCACGCTGCCGCGTACCAAGCGGCCCTCGCTGTACAAGGTGCTACTGATGAACGACGATTACACGCCGATGGAGTTCGTCGTGCTCGTGCTTCAGCGCGTCTTCAGACTGAACATGGAGGACGCGACGCGCGTGATGCTGCACGTCCACCAGAAGGGCGTGGGCGTGTGCGGCATCTTCACCTACGAAGTCGCCGAGACCAAGGTGACGCAAGTCATGGATTTGGCGCGCGAGAACCAGCACCCGCTGCAGTGCACGATGGAGAAGGC
>Ga0123339_10000755_pt1 | contig 23642 bp, 22 predicted proteins | sample lystaG_FD_89956 | JGI IMG/M metagenome (GOLD analysis project Ga0123339, IMG submission 89956) | Glacier valley bacterial and archeal communities from Borup Fiord, Nunavut, Canada, to study Microbial Dark Matter (Phase II) -... | ecosystem: Environmental > Aquatic > Freshwater > Ice > Glacier ...
CTCTCGCTCCTACACCTGGGCCGGGCAACGCCTTATATCTTGCGACACCTCTCACACGGCTGCGACCTACACTTATGACGCAGCCGGACAGCGCCTCTCTGCAACGCTTTCAAATGAGACATCAGAGGCCACGAAAGTCTCCTATACCTATGACGGACTCGATCTCTTAGGGCTGTCCTCTACCGGTACCTCTGAGACCACCTATGCACTCAGCTATCTCTACGACGGGCAAGGCAGCACCGCGCGTATGGGCGTCTTCTCACAAGAGGGCACAAGCACCTCCTTCTTTATCGAGACCAACGCACGCGGAGATGTCATCGCCCTACGAGACAAAGATGGTGCGACATTTGCCACCTATGCTTACGAGGTCTACGGGGGCGCCCAAAGCACAAGGGGCTAGTACCTGTGCCACAGATCAGATACCAGCCGATCTCGCCCAAAGGATAGCTACTGCACAAGTGCTTCGGTATGCCGGCTATATCTACGATGAGACATCGGGACTCTATTACTGCTCACAGCGTTACTACGATCACTTGACACAGGCGTTTATCAGCCTTGACCCGGCACAAGCAGACGGACAGCGCAGCGGATACCTTTACTGCGCAGGGGATCCGGTCAATAATGTGGATTCGAGCGGGCTATCGAGCAATCTCGTCTTCAAACCTATTCCCCATTACACAAACAGATACAAATCATATCATCGTTCAACTTTTAGCTCAGGAAGGTCGGGCATTTTTACTTATAAGACATCATTTACCCATGTGTCTATCTATTTTCTTTGGGCTGATAGGTATGCAAACCAATCTGTATCCATTAGGATTACGGGCAGACTGGCCGATCAAGATTCCAATCTCACATTTGGCGCTTACTATGAAAAAAGAAGGAGTAGCGTGCAGCATTTGATGCATGGGATACCGATTAGAAACAAAAGAAGTATATTTATTGGTGCAAAATTTACTGCCACACTGTACAAACATTACGGAAAAATTGCCAAGGTGACCATTGTTGCGAATCTTTCCGTACACGACACTGACGAAGCTATTGGTTCCGGACCACCTGGCATGCGCGGAGTTCGAACTTGCTATAATCCATTTTAATATTTTGTATATGAAGGAGCCAAAGATGAGAGGGTCACGAGATAAACGATATATAATTCCAGGAGTGATGATACTTCTGGCATCCTTTCTTGGTATTATCGGAGCCGTCATGGTTCCGCACGGCGTCACAATAAGCCCCTTAGCAAAGTATATGAAAATAGAAAGTATTTTTCGCACTGCCGATGCATTTGCTAGTGCGCGATCGATTCTAATGTATCTTGCATACGTAATCATGGTTGTGCTTGCTTGGAAAAAACAATCGGCAAAATGGTTTATCGTAACCCTGACGCTGAGCGTGGCAGGGATCATTCTTGAGCAGTTGTTGATGGGCTCAGTCTATAGTGCTCCTCAAGGATATCACCTTGTCTTGTCACTTGAAGCAATGGAAAAATTGATTGCGACTTGCTGGTTAGTAGCCTTCTTTGCTTTTTTGTATGGCATCCATCTATTGGAAAATCGCAAGATAGGACTGTTGATATTCAAGGGTATGTGTGTCATCGGCATAATCGGTCTACTCACCCAGTTTGTTAATCTAGCTCCGACAGTTTCCGGTCCTCTGACAACCGGAATATCACGAATCAAAAGTTTATCTTATGTAGCTATCGGCTTGATGTTTATTGTCAAACCTCCCCTGAAATCAGCTGCAGATGGAACTTCTATCAGCAACGCAGAGTAAACGGACTGCCTATGAGGTCTACGGCACGCCCAAAGCACAAGGGACTAGTACCTGTGCCACAGATCAAGTACCAGCCGATCTCGCCCAAAGGATAGCTACCGCACAAGTACTTCGGTATGCCGGCTATACCTACGATGAGACATCGGGACTCTCTTACTGCTCACAGCGTTACTACGATCCTTTGACACAGGCGTTTATCAGCCTTGATCCGGCACAAGCAGACGGACAGCGTAGTGGATATCTTTACTGTAGCGGTGACCCGGTCAATAATGTGGATTTGAGCGGGGAAGAAGGAAAAATCCTGACGAGGATGAAAGCCTACAATCAAGGAAGTAACCCCACCTGCTTTTTCGTCGCGCTGCAGGCAATACTTGAGTATGTTAAAGGGGTGAAGGCCACGGTCGGCAAATTGAAGAAGCAGGGATTCAAGAACGATATGAAACCTTGGTATAAAAAGAACAGGACTATTCTCAAAAAAATATATAACCTTGACAGTAAATATTATCCTTCTGAATTATCGTACACTGCTGTAAAGACGGAGATAAACAACAATAGACCTTTGCTGGCTTATGGGTGGGCAAACGTCAACGGGGGTTGGGGCGGGCATGCCTACAACATTATCGGATATCGAAAGGCTAGACATATCAGACAGGTTGCAGTTGCCAACTGGGGCTCAAAAAGATGGAAAGGCTATGAATCGATTACGAGTGCTAAAGGCGTGGAATGGGCTTATGGTAATAGAATCAGATGGACAGAAGGGACTTGGTATGGTTTCAAAAAGTAATACCGAATCGGCCTGTATCGATCAGCGCGCCTTTGAGTTTAAGAACTATATCTATGCCGGATTAATAGCTGATTTCGCTTTATGGTTTGTGGCTATCGCCATCGAGGGTCCTACCGGTCAAGGGCTGCTTGAGCCAAGCGGTGGATTCGGTTTTGCGGTGTTTCTTGTGCTTAGAATAGCGCTCCTTATGTTTGTGCCTCTACTCAGGCGTAACAAGGTGCTCTATTGTTTTGAGAGTGTCTTGGTTCTTTGTGCCGTCTTTCCTTTTGTGACCTTTTTTGAGCCCTTTGTTCCTTCTGGATCCGTCCCTTACAACTGGCCCTATGCCCTTGGCGCGATGCTGTTCTTTATCGGCATCGGGATCCTGCTCAAGAAGCAGATAGCCCCTCCTAAAGTTAGGCAGCTGCTCCAACGGCTCGATTCTTCGGAAGTGCGCGAGGTGATTACTAAAATCGCTCGATTCCTTATGGTTCTTCTCCTGATAGTTTTTGTAATGGGGATCATGACAATTTTCAATCCACTGGAGCCCGTCGATTCGTATCCATTTTGGTTTTGTCAGATGATATTTATTCCTCTTGCTCTTCGATTAGCATATGCGCTTGTCGCTCAACTCCGTAAGAAAAATCCGATACCTCCTTTTGCGGTGGCCTGGTTTATTCTCATTGTCGGACTGGCGGGTGTCAGTTTTTATTATGCAGAAGCTTTTGGTCTTGCGTTGTATTAGTTGCACGGCTTAATCCTCAGAACTACGTCCGACTGATACAGGTTTCGTTTCAAACGAAGGGAATGCGATGAGTACAGAGCCAGCACGTCTACACGAATTTGAAGACGGGGGCCTTTCCGTCGCCACGTTCTTTCAGTCTTTGCAAGACTATCTCTGCGAGGTCTTTCCCTTTGATTTTGTGACCTTTCTTCTATTCGTCATCTGGAGTCATCCGGTTCACTTGGCGGCGATCATCACTGGACCGCTCCGACTCCTTGTGTTCGTGTGCCTCAGACTCCTGCTTATGGGTTATGTTTCTTTTTATCATCGAAACAAGCCGGTCTGCCTGCTGGAGGGAGCCCTCACGATTGCCATCATCGCTGTCGCCGCGCTCTCGACAGGGGAGTGGATACAAGCCGTCGTGGCGGTAGGTATCTATACCGTAGCCGCCTATCTTCTCGCCCGTAGCACCTTTCGCGCTCGCTCAGCCTCCGATGATGCTGCATCCTTAAAAGTGACCGGCATCTTTGCTCGTCTTGGCGTGCGCCTTCTTTGGGTGTTTGCAGGCATTTTCTTGTTGACACTTCTAGTTAACACAATGTGTATTTTCCGCTCGATGTATGAACCTAATTCAGTATACGTATCCTCTTGGCTGTCCGATTGTTTCTCTTTTTGCTGGATGGTGGCACTTGCAAGCGGTGTCCGGGCACTCTTCTTCCTTTGGCACACCAAAAAGAAGGAAGGCATACGCAGCGCCCCCTATCTGTGCGTGCTCCTTGCGTCGGTATTCATATTCTCTCTTAGTTTTTGCTATGCCAGCCATATACTTCCCTATGTCGGTTACTGAGCAATTGCAGTGATTATTCTTAAGGCGGTTGTTGGCAAGTATAGAGGGGTGTTCCGGATGAAGAAATGGTATGTGCTTTCACTGATCATGGTGCTTTTGTTGACGGGATGTGCAAACGCACGCCCGGTCAAAACGACCTCGGCAGCTCTTGACGGCAAACCGGTGGCCGCTACGTGGTATCGCTCCTTGGGCGGAGGGCGTGCGCAATTCACAGGATATTATTGTGATAGTATCGGCCACAATGGCCAGGAAACCAAGCGTACAATTCTCGTGGTGAGTGAATACCAGGGCGCGCCTATCTACTATCTGATACCGGTAGATTTCGGTTCAAAGAAGGTGCTTGAAAAGATCGAATCGAGCTCGCCAGAAGAAAATCCAGCCCTTAAGGTTATTGTCAAGAAGGTCGAAGACAGGCTGATGGTCGAAGACTGGAGCTATCAAAAAACGGGTAAAATTCCAGCCACTTTTTCGAGCGATCAACCGTCGACATGGGGAGCGCCTCATGCGGTGTTTCCCGACGGAAAAGATGTCGGGGGCACTGTCTCGCTCAAAGATTTCAAGGCTTATGCGTGGGAAGAAGGTGGTGCAAACATGTATAGGGTCTACCTGACGGGGAGATTCGATAATGTGTCCATACTCATCTTTTTTGATATTAGATGCAAGAAACAGCCCGGGGATGTCGGCGACCCCGACCATTACAAGTTTAATGATGTCACCGTATCAAATGGCGAGTTCGTCAATGGCAAGTAACTTGGCTATAGAGCACTCAGTGATTCTGCTGTGGTTCTTGCTTCACCAATCTTGAGAGGGGAGTGAACCATGGATTTTTTCGAAGCGAACGAGCGCAGGCGTTCTTATTACATGCTTGAGAGCGAATCGCCGATATCCGATGATGAAATCATCGAGATGGTGAAGAGAGCGGTATTCTTCACCCCGTCGGCTTACGATTCGAGGTCCTCGCGCGTGCTTTTGCTGTTCAATGAGAACCACGAGAAGTTCTGGAATATCGTGATGGCCACGTTGCGCAAGCGGGTACCTGCAGATAAGTTCTCTCGCACCGAGGAAAAAATAAACGGATTTGCCGCCGCGCATGCGACGGTCCTCTTTTTCGAAGACCAAGAAACGGTAGAGGAGTATCAAGAGAGATTTCCCTCATATGCTGAGAGTTTCGTTCTTTGGTCGCTTCAAAGCGCCGGTATGCTCCAGTATGTGATCTGGGCCGGTCTTGAGTCGAAGGGCTTGGGCGCAAACATCCAACACTATAATCCGATCATCGACGATGAGGTCAAGGATATATTCGGCATCCCGCAGAGTTGGCGGCTCCTGGCACAGATGCCGTTCGGCACGTCTGCAGGGGAGCCGGGCAAAAAGGAATTCGAATCAGTGGATGCGCGGGTAAGGGTTCTAAAGTAGCAATCACCGCTCTTTGTTGGGCGCCTCTTTGAGCAGGAAATCAGCCCAAGGTGTGGTGACGGAGTCGACGTTTTCCTCCCAGTACAGCAGACGATCGTAGAACCACGCCAGTTCTTCTGCCACGGTCTCATCCGTGTCTTGGCTTTCTGTTGCATACACGAATGCCGTGAGTCCGTAAAACACCAGACCGAGTGCGTGTGTTTCGACATGCACCGTTGCCGCGGCGTGCCCGCAGGTGCGTGCCGCAGCTTGCGCGGCCGGATTCGCCTCGGCATCCGTCGCCGCCTTGTGGGCGGAGAGGATGGCCTTTTTGGCCTCCGGCATCTTAATCGCACCGCGAGACCATGCGGCCGCCTTCTCCAGGGCGATGCGGGGGCGGGAGTCGTCGGGATAGGCGTCTTCGAAGATCGCCAGCACGCGCGGCGCACAGTCGAGGACCCACAGCACCAACGTGCGGTGCGTCTGCTTTTCGATGAGACTTCTGAGCGGTTGGACGCATGCGCTGTTTCGGGTGAAGAGGAGTTTTTTCATCGCGGCCCCGTTTCGTATAATGTTACAAGTTTGTTTCTAAAACATAATCGTTCACAAAGGCTTAACATCAGCAGAACCCATTGGGCGTATAGTTGAATCTACGTTTTACTTTTACAAGCGTTCCCACCACCTACTGTATGTAATCGATTAAGGAGATGCAATGCTAACTGATCCAGCGTACGTCCAGGCGAAAGAAGACGCCGTTAAGCGCATCCAAGAAGCGAATGTGGAGTTCATCCACCTTTGGTTCACCGATGTCCTCGGTTTCCTGAAAACCCTCGTCCTCACCATCGATGAGCTCGATGTCGCCATGACCGAGGGTATGGGCTTCGACGGTTCTTCGATCCAAGGCTTCGCCCGCCTCGAGGAGTCGGACATGATCGCCTACCCCGATCCGAGCACATTGCTTATCCAGGAGTGGCGTCAATCACAAGAGACCGTCGCCATCATGTATTGCAACATCGTCACCCCTGAGGGCGACCCGTTCGAGGGCGACCCCCGCGAGGTCCTCAAGCGCCAACTTCGCCGTGCCGCAGCGCTCGGTTATACGTTCAACGTCGGACCTGAGCTCGAGTTCTACTACCTCAAAGACGATAAGAACCCTCAATTCGTCGACAACGCCGGCTACTTCGACCAGTCCGTGCGCGACACCTCGTTCGACGTCCGTTCGGAGACCGTCCGTGAGCTTCGCAAAGCCGGAATCCAAGTCGAGTACAGCCACCACGAGGTCGGCCCGAGCCAGCACGAGATCGACCTCCGTTACTGCGAGGCCCTCAAGATGGCCGACGCCGTCATCAACTATCGCATGATCGTAAAGCAGACCGCCTCGGAGAACGGCATCTACGCGACCTTCATGCCGAAGCCCGTCTACGGTAAAGCCGGCAGCGGAATGCACGTCCATCAGTCGCTTTTCGCCGGTGACAAGAACGTGTTCTTCGATGCCGATAAGAAGTACGGCTTGTCGGATACGTGCCGCTCCTATATCGCCGGTATCCTCAAGCATGCCCCCGCGTTCAGCCTCGTCACCAACCAGTGGGTCAACAGCTACAAGCGCCTCGTTTCGGGTTATGAAGCGCCCGTGTATGTCTGCTGGGCACACCGCAACCGCAGCGCGCTCGTCCGTATCCCGTTGCATCGCCCCGGCAAAGAGAAGGCGACTCGTATCGAGTTGCGCTCGCCCGACCCCGCGTGTAACCCGTATCTCGCCTTCGCGGTTATGCTCGCCGCCGGCCTTGACGGAATCGAAAAAGGCCTTCAAGCTCCCGAAGATGTCACGTCCGATGTCTACACGATGACTCCGCAAGAGCGTACGGCCGCAGGCATCACCATGTTGCCGGGCGACCTCAACGAGGCGATCGACCGCTTCGAGGAAAGCGACCTCATGCGTGAGATCCTCGGCGACCAGGTGTTCGAGTATCTCTTGCGCAACAAGCGCCAGGAGTGGGATGCCTATCGTACGCGTGTCTCCCGTTGGGAAGTCGACGAGTACCTCTCGACTCTTTAAAGAAAGGTCGAAAGCCCTCGCTTGAGTTTTCGGCGAGAGGCAAACCGGCGCATCTCTTGTGTAGCCGCACCCCCGGAATCGAGGCGATCACGTCTCGAGCCCGGGGGTGTTTTTTATGCGGCTGGCGGTGCCCGGTCGGGCGGCGGAGTGCTACCGATTCGGGCGATGGCGGAGATTATCCGCCGATCAGCCAGCGCGTGTATTTGCTTTTCGAGAAGAGGTACGAGACGCCGAAAGACGCGGCGATCAAAAAGATCCATACCGTGATAAGGAACGGCCAGCGGGTCCAAAAGTCATGCATCGCCGCATACGAAGAGAGCGACAAGCTCGCACGCTGAGCCGCCAGCACGAAGAGGGGGTGGACATAATACACCCCGAAGGAAAGGCTCGAGGCGGTGATGAGCGGCTTTTTAATCCGAGCCCAGAGCGGTTCGAGGACGAATGCGAGTGCGATGAAAATACCGAGATTCTTGTATATCTGCATCATCGCCTGGGTCGGTTTCAATTGTCCGAGGACACCGGCAAACATCGCCGTCGCCGGCAGTTTGGCGTTTATTTTTGTGGGTCCGGCGGGAATCGAACGCCCATTCGCAAGGGCGCTCAGCCGTTCGGATTCGGCCTGCTGATACTTCGCCGAATGTGCGCCGGCGAGTTTTCCGAAACGTATCATGAACCATGCGCCGAGAGCCATGAGGAACAGATACTGGAACACATGCGTGGTATAGGATGTGAGAAACGGATTTCCCACGTCGTTGAGAGCGCGCAGCACATGAGGCCACGCCATCATCTTCACAACATAGGCTGCCACGACGACGAGTTCGGCCGACCCCTTGAACGCACGCATGCCTCGGGCGAAGAGAGGCGTCACTATATAAAACGTGATGATCATGGGGATGAAATAGAGATGGTACCAGCTGTGCCCCGACAAGAGATAGCCGGGAATCCTGCCCATGATGTTGAATAAGGATTCTTTCGTGGCTATGAGCAGGCGCCAGTCGTACTGTTCGCCGTAAATCGCTTTGTTTCCGGGCGTGCCGCAAAACAGGAGCGTGATGTATATCGCCGACCAAAAGAGATAAGGCAGTCCAACCCGTTTGAGGCGGCCCTTGATGAAGGGCGCGAATTTTTTGTCGCCCCAGGGTTTGCCCCACACAAGAGCTCCTGAAACGAAAACGAAGAGCGGAACGGCGAAATGCAGCCAGGTGTCGAAGGCGTCGATTTGTGACGGCCGCCAATCGAGCTCACGGCCGGTCATGAGCGTATGTATCCCGAGGACGAGGACGATGGCGAATACGCGCAACGCATCGAAAGCAAGGATGCGCGTGCGGGATTTTGAGCCGCTGGCGGGAGAAGTTCGATTTTCCATGGTACTATCATCGCATATTCGAGCGGGGGTGTAGATTTAATGAAGTGGGGACGACCTTTGAGGTAATCCATGCATAGGGGGTAAACTGTTATCACTTAACTAGCACCTTATTCACATTTCGATGTTTTTCATTGGGAGGGTTTTGTATGTCTAGTCCGGAAACCAAGAGAATACTGCTTGTGGAAGATGAAAAGTCGATTCGCGATGTCGTTTCGGCGTATCTCGAAAGGGAAGGCTATTGGGTGACGCCCGCAGCCGACGGACAGGCGGCACTCGACCAATTCCGCTCACACAGCTTCGACGTCGTCATTTTGGACCTCATGCTCCCGGTCGTTTCCGGTGAGCAGGTGTGTCGTGAAATCCGTAACGGCTCGGATGTCCCCATCATAATGTTGACCGCGAAAGGCGAGCTCGATGACCGTATCGCCGGTCTGGAGCTCGGCGCAGACGACTACCTGGTGAAGCCGTTCTCTCCCCGTGAACTCATCGCCCGCGTGCGTGCGCTTTTGCGGCGTGCCAATGTCAACGAGGAACCGCAGCGGGACAAACTCGTCTACGGTGATCTCGAGCTCGACATCACGGCCCACCGGGCTATTCTGGCGGGTGAGGATCTCGATTTGACCGCCAGCGAGTTCAAGTTGCTGACCACACTCGCGCGCTATCCGGGACGTGCATACTCACGCATGGAGCTCGTCGAAAAGGTCCTCGGGTACGACTTCGAAGGCTATGAGCGGACGGTCGATTCCCATATCAAAAACCTGCGGGCGAAACTTCGCGACGATCCGCACGATCCCCGTTTCATCTTCACCGTCCACGGAGTAGGGTATCGCTTCGAACCTCAAGGCGGACAAGACGATGGTCCCGAGACTGAAAAAGCCGATGAAACCATCGGAGCCTAACGCTTATGGGTTTCCACATCAAGGGCAAAAAGACATCGACGTGCGACGTACCGGTGTTCGAAGAGGAAATCCCGATCGCCAAGCCGGTCAAAGGGGATAACAAGAACCGTCGTTTTTCTTCACGTTTGGCATTTGCCTTCGCCCTTGTCGCGGCATTTACCGCGGTGCTTGGCGGCGTTTTGAACTTCGTCGTATGGAATTCACAGTTCGATAAGTATGTCCGTGACAACCTGAGCGTAATCGCGCAGGGCATCGCCGCCGCCGGTTCGAACGCATACGGAACCTACGGTGGCTGGAACTTCAGCTCGCTCACCAATATCCCCCAAGTCGGCGCGAGCGCGGATGTCGCTGTCCAAATCCTCGATAAAAAAGGCAATATAATCTATGACGAAGCGACCATGCGGAGCCACGCGAAAGCGATGACGACCGGCACTTCTCCGAACGCGAGCTCGACTGCCACCATCGACATGGATGCACAGCCGACAGGCGAAGTGTTGTCATCCCCCGTCATGTATTCGGGCGTGCAGGTCGGAACGGTGCGTGTATGGGCCTACGGTTCGAATTCGTTGTTGACCGACCGGGACCTCGAATGGCGCAACTCGTCGATGGTCGCATTGTTCATCGCCGCGATAATCTCGATAGTCATCGCTTCCATAGCCGGGCTGCGTTATTCGCGCAGCGTGTCGCGGCCCATCAGTGTCATCGCCGAAACTGCCCAGTCCATTCGCGGAGGCGACATGAACGCGCGGACGAATCTCGTCGGTGAGGATGAGATTTCGCAACTCGGCATCACGTTCGACAAAATGGCCGACTCCGTCGAAGCCGATCGGGAACTCGAACGTCGCCTTACAAGCGATGTCGCCCATGAGCTGCGCACACCGCTCATGGCCATTCAAGCGACGGTGGAGGCGATGGAGGACGGCGTGCTTCCGGCTGATTCCCATCACTTGGGCACGGTCCGCAACGAGACCCGTCGCCTCTCGCGTCTGACCAATGCGATCCTCGAGTTGAGCCGCATAGAAAACGGCTCTCTGCCGTTCCATTTCGACCGTATCGACCTGGTCAGCCCCGTGCGATCGGCCATCGATGCGCACTCCGCCCTCCTCGACATGGGTTCGCTCACCCTCGAGTCGGAGCTCGCGGAAGATCTCTTCATTAGAGGAGACCGCGACCGCCTCCAGCAAGCCATCGGAAACCTCTTGAGCAATGCGGCGCGCTATACCCTTGAGGGCGGTACCGTATTCGTTCGGACTTATAAAGAGGACGGGTTCGCCGTCGCCGAGGTCAAAGACACCGGCATGGGGATACCCGAAGAGGACATGGAAAAGATGTTCCGCCGATTCTGGCGCGCCGATGCGGCTCGCGCCCGTCAAACGGGAGGCGTCGGAGTCGGGCTCTCGATCGCCAAAGAGATTGTCGAGCGGCACCACGGCTGTATCGAGGTCGAGAGCAAAGAAGGCGTCGGAACCGCCTTCAGAATTAAGATACCCCTCATATAATTCACGGTTAAAAAGCTTCGCATATTGCGTACAATGGAAACCATGGTGAGGCGTCTCTTGCCTTAAGTCAGTACTCAGGGAAAGGTTTTTTGTGCAACCACTTAGCTTTGCGCCGGATGCAAAAGGTAAAGTGCGCGATATCTATGACCTCGGGGACAAGTTGCTTCTTGTCGCTTCCGACCGGATAAGCGCCTTCGATTTCATCTTGAGCGACCCGATTCCTTTCAAGGGCGAGATTCTCACCCGCTTATCACTGTTCTGGTTCGAATTTTTCAAAGATGTGATTCCGACGCATTTCCTCTCCGCCGATACGGCCGACTTGCCGCTCGGTTTCGCCGAGCATGCGGATTATCTGCGTGGCAGGTTCATGCTCGTCAAGAAAGCGGATGTGTTTCCCATCGAGTGCATCGTTCGCGGATATCTAGCGGGCAGCGGACTCAAGGAATACCTGAAGAGCGGAACGCTCTGCGGAATCGAATTGCCCGATGGTCTTATGAACGGTTCGAAATTCGAGACACCCCTTTTCACCCCTTCGACGAAGGCCGAAATCGGCGACCATGACGAGAACATCAGCTTCGAGCGTATGGTCGAACTTCTCGGTGAGGAAACCGCCGTCGATTTGCGGGATGCCGCAATGACCGTTTATACGCGCGGTCGCGACCACGCCGCGCAGCGGGGTATCATAATCGCGGACACGAAATTCGAATTCGGCCTCATCGACGGACAACTCACACTCATCGACGAGGTGCTCACGCCGGACTCCTCGCGATTCTGGCCGGCTGACTCGTATGAACCGGGACGAAACCAAGCAAGCTTCGACAAGCAATTCGTGCGAGATTGGCTCGAGTCGACCGACTGGGATCGAGTATCCCAGCCGCCCTGCCTTCCCGCCGATGTCATCGAAACGACGAGTAAAAAATATATCCAAGCATATGAAACGATCACCGGCACGAAGTTCGTGCCACTGGGAGCCGCGCAATGAGTAGACGAAGCCCGATGAACGCTCGCTACAAAAAAGGGCAGGAGCCCAAAGGCTCGACCCGCAAATCGGCGGCTTCGGCTAAACCGATTCGTAAGGATCCAGCTCCTGTGACGAAGAAAACGGCCGCCAAGCAGTCGGTCAAAGAGCGCTATGCGGCGACCATGCCCGATTCTCCCGAGTACAAGAGATTGCGCAGACTGTGGTGGACGGTACTCGGAATCGCGGTCCTCATCCTGGTGATCTCCTTGATTCTCACCACCAAATCGATTGCACCCCAGGTCGGTAAATGGGGCCAATACATAAGCCTTGCCATGTCGTGGATCGCACTCGGTCTGGTCGGCTTTGCCTGGTGGGTGGACCTCAAACAGGTACGTCCGTTGGTGCAGGCGCATCAGCTCGGCGTGACTGTCGAACAATTCCAGGCGATGAACGCCGCCGCCAAAGCGGCTAAAAATACCAAGAAGAAATAACACTATCCTTAGGAGGAACTTCTGTGGCACGCTACGATATTTATGTCACCTACCGTGACGGCATTTTCGATCCGGCAGGAGCCACTGCTGCGCGGGCACTCGGCCAGATGGGTTACAAGGGCGTCAACAGCGTCGGAATCGGGAAATTCATCCAGCTCGATGCCGATGCCGATTTGGCGCAAGTCACCGAAATGTGCGAAAAACTCCTCGCCAATCCGGTAATCGAGGACTACCGTATCGTGCCTTCCGAGGAGGACTGATACATGCGCTTCGGAATCGTGGTATTTCCCGGCTCGAATTGTGAGCAGGACGTCGCGCATGCATGCCGGTTTCTCGGTTATGACTACACTTATATCTGGCATCAAGATACCGACCTTTCGGGTGTCGACGCGGTCGTTTTGCCGGGTGGTTTCAGCTACGGCGATTATCTGCGCTGCGGCGCGGTCGCGCGTTTCAGCCCGGTGATGGGCGCAGTCATCGAGTTCGCACAGGCGGGGCGCCCCGTGCTCGGTATCTGTAACGGATTTCAGATTCTGACGGAGGCACATCTGCTGCCGGGCGCTTTGTTGCGCAATCAAGGACTCAAATTCATCTGTCGGGAGGTACCGCTCCGCGTGGAGTCGTACTGCGACTGGCTCGGCCTCGAGACCGGAAGCGTCATAAAGCTCCCCATCAACCACAACGACGGAAACTTCGTGTGCGATGAGAAGACGCTTGCGGAACTCCACGAGGACAACCGCATCGTGCTTCGCTATTGCAACGAGGACGGCTCCGATATCGCCGAGGCTCCCAACGGTGCCCTCGACAACATCGCCGGAATCTGCAATGCGGAGCGCAACGTATTCGGATTGATGCCGCATCCCGAGCGCGCCGTCGACTCGATCTACGGCAGTGGCGACGGGCAGGCCTTCTTCACCGCGGTACTTGCGCAGATGGAAGAAGTTGGTGCATAGGTGCCACACGGAGATGTAACATTCAGCGCGGGATATTACGTCATCATCGGCGTATATATCATCGTCGCGGTGGCCGCCCTCATCTTGATCTTCGATGCGCGCAGAGAGAAAAGGACCGCCGTCCCCCTCGCCTTTAAGGCGGCCGGTCGCAAACGCGAACCGTTGATCGTCTATCAGGCCATCGCCGGGATCTACGTGCTCGTATTTATCGCGTCGCAATTCCCGTTCGTTCCAGGCCCGGTGAAAGGGGCGGCGATCATATCGATCCCGCTTATGATATTCGTCGAGCTCGCATATCTGCTGCGCGTGGTGTTTCCGAAAGTATCCGACGGACCGACCGCGGTTTCCGAAAGACAACCTGCGAAAGAGCCGAAAATTTCCGACGAAAAACAACAAGATGAGGAGTTCGAATACGATGACCGTGATTAAAGATCTCGATGCGGACGCAGCCCCTGAACTCGCCGTGAAACTCGGTCTCAAGCTCGATGAGTACGAGCATGTGGTTGAGATCCTCGGACGCACACCGAGCGTGACTGAACTCTATATGTTCTCGCTCATGTGGTCGGAGCATTGCAGCTACAAGCATTCGCGTAAGTATCTGCGCATGTTTCCGACGACGGGTGCCCATGTTTTGCAGGGGCCCGGCGAGAACGCGGGCGTCATCAGCGTCGGCGACGGATGGGCGGTCGCCTTCAAGATGGAATCGCATAATCATCCGAGCGCCATCGAACCCTTCCAAGGAGCAGCCACCGGGGTGGGCGGTATCATCCGCGACATCTTCACGATGGGTGCCCGACCGATCGCCTGCCTGGATTCGCTGCGGTTCGGTACCCTCGACAAGCCCCGTCAACGCTATCTGTTCGAAGAGGCGGTCGCCGGAATCGGAAGTTACGGCAACTGCCTGGGCGTCCCGACCGTCGGCGGCGAGGTCTACTTCGAGGATGCCTACGAGGGGAATTGCCTGATCAACGCGATGGCGATCGGTCTCATGCGTGAGGAGAAACTGATGCTCGCCCAAGCAAGCGGCATCGGCAACAAGCTCGTGCTGATCGGATCGACCACCGGACGCGACGGCATCGGCGGGGCGAGCGTGCTCGCCAGCCAGGAGTTCGACGAGGGCGCGCAGAGCAAGCGGCCCGCCGTCCAGGTCGGCGACCCGTTCGAAGAAAAACTATTGATCGAGGCGTGCCTCGAACTGTTGGACAAGAACCTGGTCGTCGGCCTCGGCGACCTAGGCGCGGCCGGACTCACCTCATCGGCTTCGGAGATGGCAAGCCGCGGCGGCGTCGGGATAGATATCGATGCCGACGCGATTCCACAACGCGAATTGGCCATGAAGCCGTTCGAGATCATGGTGAGCGAATCGCAGGAGCGTATGCTTTCTGTCGTGACGCCGGAAAACCTCGATGAGGCGATAGCCATCTGTGAGCGGTGGGGACTTCTCGCCACCGTCATCGGTGAAGTGACCGACACAGGCGATTTCGTCGTGCGTGGCGGCGGCGAAGTGCATGCGCGAATCCCCGCACTTCAGCTGGCCGATGATGCTCCGATCTACGATCCCCCGATGTCCCGCCCGGATTATCTCGATAAGTTGGCAAACGCCGATTTGAGTTTCATCGAGCGGGAGCCCGGACTCGACAAACTCAACGAGATCCTCATCGGGCTGCTCTCAAGCCCGAACATCTGTTCCCGCAAGTGGATTTGGGAACAGTACGACCACCAGGTCATGTGCAACACGGTCGTTCTTCCCGGAAGCGATGCCGCAGTCATCCGCATAGGCGACACCGGACGCGGCGAAACGACCGAGCGGGCTATTGCCGTTTCAAGTGATTGCAACGGACGTTATGTGTATCTCAATCCGTATCGCGGAGCGCAGATCGCGCTGGCCGAGGCGGCGAGAAACGTGACGTGCGCCGGAGGAACCCCGGCGGCTATCACCGACTGTCTCAATTTCGGCTCACCTGAGAAGCCCGAAGTGTATTGGACGTTCCATGAGGCCGTAAAGGGTCTTTCGGAGGCATGCCGTTTCTTCGATGTTCCGGTCGTCTCGGGAAATGTATCCTTCTACAACGAGAGTTTCGGGGAGCCGATCTATCCGACGCCCGTTGTCGGCCTGGTCGGCCTCCTCGATTCGGTCGATGATCGTTGCACCTCCCGTTTCAAGGATGAAGGCGATACGATCATTCTCATCGGAGAGACCGAAGACGAGCTCGGAGGATCGGAGTACCTCAAAGTCGAGTACGATACGGTTGCCGGCGAGATTCCTGCGCTTGATATGGATCTGGAGCGTGCGGTCCAAGAAGGAACGAGGACCGGTATCGTGAAAGGGCTCGTCAAGAGCGCGCACGATTGTTCGGAAGGCGGTCTGGCGGTGGCGCTCGCCGAATGCTGCATAGCCGGCGGAATCGGCTCGCAGGTTGCGCTCGACGACGATCTTGATGTCGTCGCCTCGCTCTTCAGCGAAACGCAAAGCCGTATCGTGGTCACATGCGCCGATGAGGACGTCGACGCGTTCCTCGACATTCTCGACGGTGAGGATGTTCCTTACAGCGTTATCGGCGAGGTCGGTGGCGATACATTTGAAATCGAGGGGAAGATCTCGCTTTCGATCGATGATATCGTCGAGTCGTTCGACACCTCGTTGGAGCGGTTGGTCGGCGGGGAGCCCGTTATTTAGGACAATTCGCAACACTGTTCGATACCATATGTATACTTTCGCATAATCTAGGAAACCACCCAGCCTGTCGACTGGGCGGTTTCCTTTTTTTCGTAGCTAGTGTCCTACTACACGTATATAATTGTAATCGTTGCAAAATAAGTATCGTGTAGTTTCAAGAATTCGGAATTTTGTGACGGTAATGCTTGGGAGTTCGTTACATACATGCGAGGGGGTGAGATGTAAGTATGTTCAAATTTTTTTCTCAAGACCGAAGTATCAATAACGGTCATTCCATTCAAAATAACTTTGGGGGTTTATCAATGCGCAATAAACATGTGTTGTTATGTGCTGTCGCGATCGTGGCGTTCCTGCTACCTTCGACGGCATTCGCAAAAAATGTCTATGTAGGCGTTGTCTCTGACAGCCCGTCGGAGAATGGTGCCGAGCTTCAGACCGCAGTCGGCAAAGCACTGCCGGGTGACACTGTCTTCATTCCGGAGGGAATCTATTCGGTCGATCAGCTCGTACTCGGTTCATCTGCAGACGCCGGCATCAGTCTGAAAGGCGAAGGTTCCTCTAAGACGAAGATCCAACTCACTGCTGCATCCGATGGCGTGAAGGAGACGGGAAAGTCCTTCACATTCAGCGGGTTCACTATCGACGGTCAGAAGACCTCGAAGTACCCGCTACGTATCCAGGGATGCCGGGATGTCACTTTGAAAGATATCAAAGTCGTCGATGCGAAGACATCCGCGTTCGACTTCAACGGAGTCGAGAACTTGACCGCGACCGATCTGTCTGCCGTCAATGCCGGAGGATACGGATTCGCTCTCAACGAGGTCGTCGGTGCATCCTTTACGAACTGCATCACCGAAGGCTCAGGCTGGGGCAGCGTGCTCGCCGCCAACAAGCCTTGGTGGCCGAACGGTCATACGGACGTCGATGTGACCGGTATCACGGGTGACGAGTATTGTCGCGTTGCTGTGGAGAACTACAGCACGACGAGCGTCGAGTGCACTGTGACACAGAACATCGACAAAATCGCCGGTTTCAAGACCGCGTCGAGAACCTACACGGAGGGTACCGCCACGGTGAGCCAAAAAGCTTACTGCGTGCCTCGCACTCGCGTCGCGCATAACTCCGCCGAACTGATTTCTTATCTCACCGAACAGCAGGCCGGCGATGTCATCAGCCTCGAAGCGACAACCTACGATATCGCTAAAGGCGTCGATCAGGGAATCGCCGTCGGCGGACAAAAAGGTTGGTATCTCCCGATCGTCAAAGACGATGTCACGATCAAAGGCGCCGGAAAAGGCGAGACCGTCGTCACCAGCTCGGACGTGTCTGCGAACGGCAATTGGGCGAGCCAGGACTTCTTCGCCATCTTCGGCAACGATGTGACGCTCGATGGGATGACCATCATCTCGAAGATCGAGACCAACAAGGCGATCGAGGTTATGGGCAAGAACGCCACGCTCAGCAATCTCGAGATCAAGTCGAACGCTCTTGCGAACGACCCCGACAATGCCGCTAAGTATGGATATGCCGGTGCTCAGTACTCCGGTTCCATCTACTTCAATCCTTCGGGAAGCCTTGAGGCAAGCGCTGCGGCGTCTTTGGACGTCGGGAAAGCCGTAGTCAAGAACGTCGACCTCGCGGCCCATATCTCGACCGGCGGTTCGGCCGGAGTACTTGTGGGAACCATCGATCTCGATAATGTGAACATCGACTGGACGAATTTCCCCTATGCTGCGTGGGACTGTGTCGATAGCGGTTGGAAAGTCAACAGCAGCAACCCGGCCCTCACGGTCGGAGACGGCGGCTTCCACGTCAGCGTCGTTGCGACCGATACCGTCGATTACACCCGTGACATCTTGAGCGTCGTTCCGACGAATACTACGGTATCCTTCGGTGCGGGATCATATGTCTTCAAAAAGGGAGAGATTTCTCGCCCGATCAATCTCGTCGGTACGGGTTCGGACACACGTCTGGACACCGCCGCACTGTCGATGGTCGGCACAGGAAAGCTCGACATCTCAGATGCCTATCAGGTCGTTCATGTCACGGGGATATCCTCGCCGACATCCGTCTGGACGATGCCCATCGGCGCAACCTACGCGCCCCCGGTGACAACTCTTCCGGAAGATGCGACCAACTCGAAAATCAACTGGACCACCGAAGATTCCAAGGTAGCTACCGTCACTGCAGACGGCGTCGTCAGCGGTGTCGCCCCTGGAATCACTTTCATCGATGCTAAGACCGATGAAGGGGAATTCGTGGCGAAGATAGGCTTCTATATCACGAATCCGATTGCAAACGGTATCCAACTCAGCTCAGCTTCTGCGACCGTGTTGGTCGGAGAGACAATCCCCTCGCCGACAGTGACGGTGATGCCTGAGAATGCCCGTTTGAAGAGTGTCGTCTGGACATCGAACAACGAAGATGTCGCAACCGTGAAAGACGGCGCGGTAAAGGCTTTAAGCCGAGGAACCGCAAGGATAACCGTCCGTTCGGACGACGATCAAACCGTCGTCTCGACATATACGATTACCGTCAAGCAACCGGTCACGAAGATTACGACTAAATCGACCGGCACGACCGTGACGCTCCGACGCGGTGCCTACTGGAACCCCAGTGCGCATACCGCTCCGGTCAACGCCAACGTTCGTGGTATCGTCTTCAAGTCGAGTTCGAAGTATGTGACGATGAGCGCGAAGGGTATCGTCCATGTCTCGTCAAAAGCGAAACGCGGATTGAAAATAACCGTCACCTTCACTGCTAAAGACGGTCACGGAGCACATAGGACCGAGACCATCAAAGTATCGACGAGATAGACCGCTCCTTTCCGGAGGGTCTCGCTCGTTTGTAAGCTCATGCAAGGGCTCCGCTTATGTGGAGCCCTTGTTCTATTGTGGCGTATTGCGGGGGCGCATGGTATTCTAGGTAATCTGTTAATACGCTTGAATAAGCGTATTTTGCACTTATTGACTAAGATGTGAGGATGCATGGACCAGACGGAATCCGATGTTATGACGGACCTCGATATTTTCGGTGGCCGCCCTGACCACATGGAAGAAGAGTGCGGAGTGTTCGGCGTTTGGGCACCCGATGAAGATGTCGCGCGCCTCACCTATTTCGGTCTTCATGCGCTGCAGCATCGAGGGCAGGAGAGTGCCGGTATCGCGGTCGGGGACGGTAATACCGTGACGACGGTGAAAAACCTCGGACTCGTGACACAGGTCTTCGAAGAGACCGACCTCAAAGCGCTTCCGGGAATCGTTGCAATCGGGCATACGCGATATTCGACGACCGGTGCCTCGAAGGCGTGGGAAAATGCCCAACCCCACATGTCCTCAATCGGTCGGCAACTCATCGCGCTCGCGCATAACGGCAATCTCATCAACACGCAGGAAATAAGAGAAAGTCTTCAGTCCGACGGAGTCCATCTCGCCTCGACGACCGACTCTGAGGCCATCGCAGCACTCATAGATATATATACACAGAAGACGAGCCATATCCGTGAGGCGATTTCCGAGACGATGAAGCGCATCAAAGGTGCCTATGCCGTCGTGATTATGACGGAAACAGCGCTCTATGCGTTCCGCGACCCGCGCGGCATCCGCCCTCTTTGTATCGGCGAACTCGACAAAGGGCGGGGCTATGTCGTCGCCAGCGAAACATGCGGACTCGACATCGTCGGCGCGAAGTTCTTGCGGGAAGTCGGCCCCGGCGAAGTAATCAAAGTAAGTGAGGACGGATTACAGACTTTAGACGCGATTCCGGCCGACAAACAAGCCATGTGCATGTTCGAGTATGTTTATTTTGCACGCCCCGACTCCGAAATCGACGGCGCATCGATGTACCAGGTACGTCGCCGTATGGGGCAGCGCCTTGCGGAAGAAGCGCCGGCGCAAGCCGATATGGTCATGGGTGTTCCCGACTCAGGAGTCCCTGCCGCCGTCGGTTTCGCGAAAAAGAGTGGAATCCCCTACGGCGAGGGACTTGCGAAGAATCGTTATGTCGGACGGACGTTCATCGCTCCGAGCCAGACGATTCGTAAGCTCGGTATCCGCCTTAAACTCAATCCGATGCGCCATGAAATCGAAGGAAAGCGGCTCGTGGTCGTCGACGACTCCATCGTCCGCGGGAATACGCTGAAGCAGTTGGTGAACATGCTGCGTGACTTCGGTGCAAAAGAAATCCATATGCGTATCACCTCGCCCCCGGTGATGTGGCCGTGCTTTTTCGGTCTCGATATCGATACGCGCGACCAGCTGATAGCGGCGAACAAGTCGATCGATGAAATCCGCCGACACATCGGCGCCGATTCGCTCGCCTATATATCAAAAGAAGGAATGGTACAGGCTGCCGGGCGCGACGAGAGCCGCTTCTGCCTCGGCTGCTTTACCGGTGAGTATCCCATGGATGTCCCCGAGAGTCTTACCGGCAATAAAATGGCGTTCGAACAGGAGTGATGATGGACCGCGAGCAAGATATACAGATCACCTATGCCGACGCCGGAGTCGACACCGCCGAGGGCGCTCATGCCGTCGAGCTCATCCGGTCGGCCGTCCGCTCGACGTATCGTTCCGAAGTAATCGGAGATATCGGTGGATTCGGTGGGTTGTTCAATGCAAGCGCCTTTAAAAATATGGAAGAGCCCATTTTGGTATCAGGCACCGACGGTGTCGGCACGAAACTCGCGCTTGCCCAACTTCTCGGGAGGCACAAATCGGTCGGCATCGACTTGGTGGCCATGTGCGTCAACGATATTCTGGCAACCGGGGCCGAGCCGGTCTTCTTCCTCGATTATATTGCAATCGGTAAACTCGATTCGATTCTCGTCGGCAATATAGTCTCAGGAATCGCGGAGGGCTGTCGTCAGGCTGGCTGCGCATTGGTCGGTGGCGAGATGGCCGAGCATCCCGGGACGATGGACGAAAAGGATTACGATCTCTCGGGCTTTTGCGTCGGCGTCGTCGATAAGCCCAAAGCGATCGACGGTTCGACTTCGGAGGCTGGCGATGTCATCCTCGGCCTTGCATCGAGTGGGATACACTCGAACGGCTATTCTTTGGTGAGGCGTGTCGTCGTCGAAGGTCACGAGCACGAGCTGGACATGCCCGTCGCCGATCTCGACGGAGAAACACTTTCCGAGGCACTTTTGGCTCCGACGCGCATTTATGTTAAACCGGTGCTCGACCTTTTGAGGTCGGGTGTCGAGGTCAAAGCCATGGCACATATCACCGGTGGCGGTATCACCGAGAATCTCGACCGAGCACTGCACGGTCGCGTGGATGCACTCGTCGAAAGGGGCTCGTGGCCGGTCCCTCCCGTTATCGGATATGTGTGCAAAGCGGCGAATCTCAGTACGGACGAGAGCTATAAGACATTCAATATGGGCATCGGTTTTGCGCTGATCGTTTCTCCGCAGTTCGTTGATGAGGCGATTCGCAACCTTGAAGCTTCCGGGGAGAAAGTGTATCGCATCGGAACCGTCGTGACGGGTACGGGCAAGGTCGAGTATCGATGATTGTGCTCGGGGTGCTCATCAGCGGATCGGGCTCGAATCTGCAGGCGATTATCGACGCGATAGCGAACAACGAGCTCGATGCATCGGTGGCAACCGTCATTTCCGATAGGGAGGATGCTTACGGTCTCGTGCGCGCACGTGAAGTAGGGATTACCGCATGCTTCATCGATCCTAGAGAATATCCGGATAGCGCGACGTTCAATCGCGAGATCAGGGACACCTTCATCGATGCCGGAGTCGACTATATAGTGATGGCCGGGTACATGAAGCTGCTGGGCAAGTCGGTTCTCGACGCCTTTCCGAACCATGTGCTCAATCTACACCCTGCACTTCTCCCGAGCTTCAAAGGCGCGCATGCCATCGAGGATGCGCTCGGCTACGGGGCGAAAGTCACAGGAGTGACGGTGCACTTCGCGAATGAGGATTTCGATTGCGGCGCGATTATCGCGCAGACACCTGTCGAGATCGAGGAAGGCGATACGCCCGAATCGCTTGGTATGCGCATCCATGGAGTCGAACACGTTCTCTATCCCCGTGTACTGCAGCAGATCGCTCGGGATAAAATACATATTGTCGATAATATAGTGCATATTTATTAGATAATATCCAATAAATTTCCCTTTTGCATTATTTATATCCCTAAACACTATACCTTGGCAGAGTGTGATGTTATATTTTTCACACCTGCGAAATTATAGAAGTGTGGGTAAGCGGAAGGGGTTTGCATGAATACAGGCATATCGGGAAACGTTCGGTTTATCCGAAAACTGTTCCTGGCGCTGACGCTAATGGTGGCGTTCGCACTTATCATGACCGGCTGTTCATCATCTGACGGCAAAAAGTCCGCAAACACACGGATTGTAAAAATCGGTTTCGCAGGTCCACTCACCGGCGATAATGCGCTGTATGGTATCTCGATGAGGGATGCAGCGCTTATCGCAATCGATGAGCTTAACGCGATGCCGGCGACGAAGAAAGCCGGCTATACGTTCGAACTTAAGGCGGAAGACGACGCAGGCGATCCCAAACAGGCGGTCAACGTCGCCAATTCACTGATTACAGATACGCAGGTCGTGGCACTCGTGGGTCATTTCAACTCCGGATGCTCGATTCCGGCCGCCGCGGTCTATGAGAAACAAGACCTGGCTATGGTGACGGTTTCGACGAACCCAGAACTGACCGAAAGCGGTTATTCGGTCGTCGATCGGATCACCGCGCGCGACGATTCCCAGGGGCCCTTTGCCGCCGATCTCGTCTACAATCGCGGATTGAAAAAGGTAGTCGTCATAGATGACTCGACCACGTACGGGCAGGGACTTGCGACTGAGTTCTCAAAAGCCTACAAGAAGCTGGGCGGTGTCATCGCCTCAAGCGAAGCCATCCAGTCGAAAGACGTCGACTTTTCCGCGCTCGTGACGAAAATAAGGGAAGAAAATCCCGAAGCGGTTTATTATGCCGGCGCTCATACCGAAGGTGCGCTTATCGGCAAACAGCTGCGCAATGCGGGCGTGGATATCCCCCTCATCGGCGGCGAGATGATCTATACACCGGACTACATAAAGTTCGCCGGCACGACGTGTGAGGGAGACATCGCGACTGCGCTGGGGCTCCCCATCCAAAATCAGCCGAAAGGTCCCGAGTTCTTGAAGAAATTCGAGGCTCGTTACCATAAATCTCCGGAAGCGTACGACACCTACTCCTATGATTCGGCCATGATCATCGGGCA